>Ga0129308_1000046_pt1 | contig 231655 bp, 166 predicted proteins | sample L827metagenome_FD_94440 | JGI IMG/M metagenome (GOLD analysis project Ga0129308, IMG submission 94440) | Ring-tailed lemur group fecal microbial communities from Wisconsin, USA - L827 metagenome | ecosystem: Host-associated > Mammals > Digestive system > Large intestine > Fecal | place: USA...
ACCTCTAGATACGGCAGGAAAGCACCACCCAACCCCGAGTGCATCGCCTGAAGCTCCAGCCATGAATGCTCCCCCAACGCTTCGTTCAACCAACCCTCCCAAGAAGAAGATTTTCTGCCGCTGCTGCTGCTTTCTTTTTCAGAAGCGGTAGCTTCTTTTTCTTTTCTCTTAATTTCTTCTATCCTTTTCTCTTCTATTCTCTTCTCTTCTAGAGATACCTTTGCAATACGCTCATTATCAGCTAGTTGCAAAGGCGTATTTTCGACCTTTTTTGCACTGTTTTTTTCGTTTGTTTCTGTTTTTTGTGCAGCAGAAAACGATGAATTTGTGTTGCTGTTTTGTGCTTTTTTGCGGGCAGCTTTTTCCGCTTTGGCATCACGTGCCTTTCTTTTATTTTCCAACGGTTTCATTCGTTGCTGCAAACCCTTGGAAGTGAAACGTCCGTCATCCGTCAGCACAAACAAGCCGTAATTACAAACCAGTTCTTCCACCCATTGGGTGAACTTGCCCAATTGTTTGGCTAAAGATGGTAACAAAGACAGAGGCATGCAGTAATCGCTCTGCTCGCGAAGATATTCTAACAGCACCCAGTAGGATCCGTAGCCTTCCAAACCTTTATCGGCAGTAAGAGAAAGCATCTTGGCATTGTTACGCGCGCAGCAGTCGTGAAGGAAATATTGACTATTTTTCATGTTTAAAGGATTTAATGATTTTTACTGGCGCAAAGAAAAGAACTTAAATTGAGATAGGTGCCGGACTTTTGTCCGGCACCTATACTTTTTTTGAGAGGATTCTCACTTTTCATGAAAGATGAGTGATTTTGATTTGTTTAGTATAGCCTATTCAGAGTTAAAACTTTGTTACTCGATGCGTCTCCGCCTGTTCCTTGTTCCAATACCATTTTTTTATGGTTGGATTCAACTAAGAGCCAATAACCTTCTAGCTTTCCTCCATTTGTAATGATCAAACTTTTTCCCTTGATGGAAAATGTAAAATCAGAGTCATAAGAATAATTAGGGTTAGGTTTAAGAGTTACAGATGTTTTTCCTTCTGTTCCGGTATAAAATATGACTCCAATTAGATATGTATCATTCTGCTGCACTCCATTCGACATGTACGATTGATCAAGTGTTCCCGTCCACTTCGTTTGCTCTAAAGCTGAACCACTAAAATCAAGACTGTCATTATCATCGTCACTGCAACTGAAAAGAAGAAAGCTTAAAAAAGCTACTATTACTATGTGAATTACTTTCATAATAATAAAATTTATAATCCGATAATTTAATTTTATATGAGTTGGCTAATATTATTCCATGCACTCAAGCTTTACCATAAGAACATGTTTTTATTGTTTGTGTGGTAAAGCTATCTGCAATTTTTCAGGATATCAATAGGATATTGGCGCAATGTTGCTTTTTTATCTTCTTGAAAATTATAACTCTTTGAATGATAGTGGTTTAAAGATTTTGAAATGTTGGTGTTATATTGCTTTTTTAGGGTATAGTTTTAGGTGGAAGGCACTTCCTGAATTAGAAAATTCTTAATACTTCCTGCCGAAGGGATGCTTAATTTCTTGCGAATAGTGTTTCGCTTAGATTGTACGGTGCTAACACTCAGATCCATAATGATGCCAATTTCTTCTCTGCTGAAGTCGGCACAGGTAAGACAACAAATACGAAATTCGTCTTCATTTAGCGTTGAGAATTTGTCGCGTAAACGTTCAAAGAAACCATTCTGTAAATCGTTCAATGTTTCATAAAGAACCTCCCAATTGAGTGCTTCTTTACCATACACAATTTCATTAAATTTTTTCAGCAGTTTATTTGATTTTTCATCTTCCTTGCGAATGTAGCTACTCAAAGTTGCCGTCTTTTTCACAATGTCAAACTGACGAAGCAATACACTACGAAAAGATTGTTCTTTTTCATCGAAAGTTTCTGCCATATTCATGAAATGATACACTTTCTGTTCCGCTTCCAGTTCGCGTCTCTTGCTAAGAGCATTCTTTCGATAAAAAAAGAGAATGACAAGCAATGAAAAGAATGCTCCAATAGCAGAATAGAATAGTATTTTCTGTTTCTCTGATGCTAAACTTATATTTGCCTTTTGTAGCTGTTCTAATTTATATTTTTTTTCTATACCAATCAGTGCAGCATCTTTTGCCTGTTCGAAAATAGAATCTGTATAATCGGTATATGCTTTATAATCTTCTAAAGCGCCCTTGTAATTTTGTTGTCTTTCTTTGATAGAGGTAGAAGCAAAATAGAAGTTAGCCATCAGATACCAGTTTTTTCTATCCCGTAAGTGTGAAACAGACTCTTGAAGATACCAAGCGGCAGAATCTGTTTTTGATTCCATGCTGTAGATGTCTGCCAGTTTAAAGCAGGTGTATGAATATTGATCGTTTTTTGCATAATGCAAAGCTTCAAAAAAGTATTTTTTGGCTGCCTCATTATTATATACCACCTCTTTGTAAAGTATACCTATATTCCGTTTTATATCGGCAATATTCGCGGAATCTCCTATTTCTTGTGCTATTTGTAATGCTTCATTGAAACGGATCAGAGCGCTATCCGGTAGTTCGTTGACAAGATAGCAGTCACCGACAGATTGATGCGAAATCATTTCATTTTTACGATTTCCAGCCTGATGGAAGTATTTAACTGCTCGTTTGAAGTAGGGCAAGGCTTGTGCAGGCAACATTTGTCTTGACAAGGCTGCACCTATTGCGCTTTGAATTAATGCTTTTAAATTTATATCAGAGATACGGGTTGCATACCTTTCAGCTTCTACATACTGACTAACGGCGCCTTTGTCGTTTTTCTGCTCAGACTTGACACGTCCGCAATAATAAGCAGCTAAGGCAGCATTAGGTATATCATTTTTATCGATATAATATTGCTTTGTAGCAAAAATTGCCGTATCGCTGGTGATGTCCTGATAACTTTTGTCTTTAGCTTGTAACAATAGCAGCATATAGCGATTATAACGGCTTTTGTTTAATTGTGAGGGGTTTTCAATGGAATCCAGTAGAGCCAGCGCACTGTCTGGGTGTGTTTCTATTATGGTTTCGGCAACTTCCATTTGCCGGTCTGTTTTTTCGCGTTCACTGTTGCACGATGGCAACAAGAATATTATTGCCAAGAATAGTATGCTGATGTGTCTTTCAAGTCGTTTCATTTTTTCATTTTGTTTTTGTGTTGCAAATATATGCAATCTTTTTATAATCTATGTGATTCTGATCCTTTTTGCAACCAATCACGAAACCCAATAAATATTTGGCAGGTAAAAGGATTCTTTTTATTTTTGCATCCGATTTCGGCAATGGATTCTGCCTTTAACCGCCCTTCGTGGGGCTGATGACTCCTACTTGGAACTTTTGTGTGTACAGAGGTTCGTTTGTTGTTATGCAGTTAACGTAAAAAACAAAAAGTAGAAGAGTTGATTATATGAAGCCGAAAACAATGCATCTGATTGCTTATTTATTCCTTTCCCGTTTTATTTATCATTCCGTCTGGCATTTCCCATAAAGCTTTCTTTCTTGGGTGTGTGAATGAATGATTTTAATTTTTTTAAAAATAAAAGAACAACAATATGTTAACGAGTTTAGCTTTTATATTTCTTCTGGGATTGTCATTGGGATATGTTTTTATGAAATTGAAACTGCCGGCACTGATTGGCATGTTACTCACCGGAATAGCACTGGGGCCTTACGTGCTGAATCTGCTGGAACCGTCGCTACTCTCTGTTTCGGTCGACCTGCGCCAGCTTGCATTAGTTATCATACTTACCCGGGCCGGTTTGGCTCTGGATATCAAGGACTTGATGAAAGTAGGGCGTCCGGCCTTGCTGATGTGTTTTGTACCCGCTTGTTTTGAAATTGCAGGCATGATGCTCATTGCCCCTCCGTTGCTCGGTATTTCTTTGCTCGATGCAGCCATTATGGGAACCGTTGTTGCTGCTGTTTCGCCGGCTATCATCGTTCCTAAAATGCTTCATCTGATGGACCAGAAGTACGGCACGTCAAAGAGCATTCCGCAGCTTATTATGGCAGGAGGATCGGTAGACGATGTGTTTGTTATTGTGATGTTTACGGCCTTTACAGGGTTGGCGTTGGGCGGCAACATATCGGCTGTGAGCTTTTTGCAGATACCGGTTTCCATCTTGTCGGGCCTCGTGCTGGGCGTGCTGCTGGGCTGGCTGCTCACTCGTTACTTCAAGCGTTACCACATGAGAGATTCCGTGAAGGTGCTCATCATACTCAGTGTGTCATTTCTGCTGGTGGCTCTCGAAAGAGTGCTTAAAGGCATTTTGCCCGTATCGGGATTGCTGGCTGTAATGGCATTAGGAGCTACTCTTTTGAAAAACTACGAGGTACTGGCTTTGCGCTTATCGGCCAAATTCTCTAAGTTGTGGGTAGGAGCGGAGATCTTGTTGTTTGTGCTGGTAGGAGCTACGGTTGATATAAAATATGCGGTAGGAGCCGGACTGTCGGCCGTTGTCGTTATTCTCTTCTCGTTGCTTTTCAGAATGGCGGGAGTGTTTGTTTGCATGATTAAAACACAACTAACGCTCAAGGAACGCGTGTTCTGCATGATTGCCTACCTGCCCAAAGCAACCGTACAGGCGGCTATCGGTTCGCTGCCGCTGGCCATGGGGTTGCCTTGTGGTAAAATTGTGCTCACGGTGGCTGTGCTGGCTATCCTGATAACCGCTCCGCTAGGCGCATTTGGTATCGATATGACTTACAAACGCTTGCTTGAAAAAGAAACGGATTAGTCCCGGCCGATACTCTCCGCAAACGTTTTCAGAAAAAGGAACTACCTTTTGAAGCCACACGCAACAAGAGTAGATACATACTTGTTATCTTTGTAATATAATTACCAATTCAATTTGTATTATGAAGAATATCAAAAGATTATCTGCCCGTGTGGCTGTGGGTTTATTCTCTCTGCTTGTGAGCATGGGAGCTGCAGCTCAGAGCATAACATCTCCCAATGGCCTGCTGAAACTGACGTTCTCGTTGACTGCCAACGGTGAGCCGGTGTATGAACTGACCTACAAAGATAAGGTTGCCGTGAAGCCTTCCCGCTTGGGACTGGAACTGAAAAAGGATGCCGGTTTGATGAACGGTTTCACCCTGCTCGACTCAAAAACATCTGCTTTTGATGAAACATGGAAACCTGTTTGGGGAGAAGAAAAAGAAATTCGTAACCACTACAACGAACTGGCGGTTACGTTGAATCAGGAGGCACAGAAAAGACACATGGTGTTGCGCTTCCGTCTTTTTAATGAGGGACTTGGGTTCCGTTATGAGTTCCCCGCTCAGCAAAACCTCAACTATTTTGTGATCAAGGAAGAGCATACTCAGTTTGCCATGACAGGTGATCATACGGCTTTCTGGATTCCGGGTGATTACGATACGCAGGAATATGATTACACCGAATCAAAACTGACCGAGATACGTGGCCTGATGCAAAAGGCGATAACCGACAATGCTTCTCAGGCGCAGTTCTCGCTGACGGGCGTGCAAACGGCTTTGATGATGAAGAGTGCCGACGGATTGTATATTAATTTGCACGAAGCGGCTTTGATTGATTATTCATGCATGAACCTGAATCTGGATGATAAGAATCTGATTTTTGAGTCATGGCTTACTCCCGATGCCAAAGGTGATAAGGGTTATATGCAAACACCTTGTCAGTCGCCCTGGCGCACGGTCATGGTGAGTGATGACGCACGTGATATTTTGGCATCCCGAATAACACTGAACCTCAACGAACCTTGCAAACTGGAAGATACTTCCTGGATTAAACCCGTTAAATACATTGGTGTTTGGTGGGAAATGATTACCGGCAAAAGCTCTTGGGCTTATACCGACGAATTGCCTTCGGTGAAGCTGGGCGAAACGGATTATACTAAAACAAAACCCAACGGTCGCCATGCGGCTAACAATACCAATGTGAAACGTTACATTGATTTTGCTGCGGAGCACGGATTCTCTCAAGTGCTTGTTGAAGGATGGAACCAAGGATGGGAAGATTGGTTTGGTCATTCCAAGGATTATGTGTTCGACTTTGTGACTCCTTATCCTGATTTCGATGTGAAGATGTTACAATCTTATGCTAAGAGCAAGGGCGTGCGATTGATGATGCATCACGAAACATCTTCTTCGGTACGTAATTACGAGCGCCACATGGATAAAGCATATCAGTTCATGGTTGATAACGGATACAATGCGGTTAAGAGTGGCTATGTGGGCGACATCATTCCCCGCGGTGAGCATCACTACGGACAGTGGATCAACAACCACTACCTGTATGCCATTAAGAAGGCTGCCGATTACAAGATTGTGGTCAATGCACACGAGGCAGTTCGTCCTACAGGTCTTTGCCGCACATACCCCAACCTGATTGGAAACGAATCGGCTCGCGGTACCGAATACGAGGCATTTGGAGGTAACAAGCCTTTCCATACTACCTTGTTGCCGTTTACGCGTCTCATTGGTGGCCCGATGGATTATACACCCGGTATTTTCGATACGAAACTTTCTTTCCTGGGTGAAGTCGAACATAGTTTTGTACACACTACTTTGGCTAAGCAATTGGCGCTGTACGTTACCATGTACAGTCCGTTGCAAATGGCAGCCGACCTGCCCGAAAGCTACGAACGTCACCTCGATGCGTTCCAGTTTATCAAAGACGTAGCCATCGACTGGGATGAAAGTAAGTACCTGGAGGCAGAACCGGGAGATTATCTGACCATAGCCCGCAAAGCAAAAGGTAGTTCTAGCTGGTTTGTTGGCGGCATTACCGATGAGAATCCCCGCACGGCGGTGGTGAACCTCAACTTCCTGGAACCGGGTAAACAATATGTGGCTACGCTCTATGCCGACGGTAAAGATGCTCATTACATTGACAACCCGGCTTCTTACCAGATTAAGAAGGGCTTGGTAACTAGTAAAACACGGATTTCAGTAAAAGAAGCTGCCAGCGGCGGATTTGCTCTGAGCTTGATTGAAGCAACTGCTGCCGATAAAAAAGCAGTCAAAAAGTGGAAGTAAAGAATGCGTTTCTGATAAAAGAATCATTTTTATACAATAAGAGCGGTGAATTTCTTTGGGAGTTCACCGCTCTTTTTTTACCTTTACGGACAATAAACTACTTCTATAAATATAATTAAAGTATATAATATGATGAATCTGACAGAACGTTTCTTGAAATATGTGAGTTTTGATACGCAATCTGATGAACTTACACGGCTGACTCCCAGTACTCCGGGACAAATGGTTTTTGCCAAATACCTCAAAGAGGAGCTTGAATCGCTGGGACTGCAAGAGGTGGAACTGGATGAAAATGGCTATTTGTTTGCCACTTTACCTGCCAATACGGATAAAGAAGTTCCTACTATCGGCTTTATATCACACATAGACACTAGCCCCGATATGTCGGGCAAGAACGTGTCTCCCCGCATTGTGCAAAACTATGACGGAAGTGATATTGTGCTTTGCGCCGAAGAAAATATTGTGTTGTCGCCTGCACAGTTTCCCGAATTGCTAAACCATAAAGGTGAAGACCTGATTGTAACAAACGGCAAAACATTGCTCGGAGCGGATGATAAGGCTGGCATAGCCGAAATTGTATCGGCAATGGTTTACCTGATGGAGCATCCTGAAATTAAGCACGGAAAGATTCGTATTGGCTTTAACCCCGATGAAGAGATTGGTGAAGGGGCTCATAAATTTGATGTGGAGAAGTTTGGCTGCGAATGGGGTTATACCATGGATGGCGGCGAACTGGGCGAACTGGAATTTGAAAACTTCAACGCTGCCGGCGCCAAGGTTATCTTCAAAGGACGCAACGTGCATCCCGGTTATGCAAAGCATAAAATGATTAATTCCATGCGCATAGCCAGTCAGTTTATTAACATGTTGCCACGTCACGAAACGCCTGAGCATACCGAAAAATACGAAGGATTTTATCACTTGAACGGCATGCAGGGTGATGTGGAGCAAACTACACTGAATTATATTATCCGTGACCATGACCGCGATAAGTTTGAAAACCGAAAGAAGGAGATACAGCATTTGGTAAACAAAATCAATGCGGAATTTGGCGAGGGAACGGCTACGCTCGAAATGCGTGACCAGTATTATAACATGCGCGAGAAGATTGAACCTGTGATGCACATCATTGATGTGGCTTTTGCTGCTATGGAAGCAGTAGGCGTGAAGCCTAATGTGAAACCCATTCGCGGAGGTACCGACGGTGCTCAGCTTTCATTCAAAGGGTTACCTTGTCCCAATATTTTTGCCGGTGGAATCAACTTCCACGGTCGTTACGAATTTGTACCTATTCAGAACATGGAAAAGGCTATGAAGGTAATCGTTAAGATTGCCGAAATGGTGGTTTCCGATAAATAAACCTATAGCTATGAAACACACTCCATTTACAGAAAAACATGTGGCTCTCGGTGCTAAAATGCACGAGTTTGCCGGTTACAACATGCCCATTGAATATTCGGGTATTATTGATGAACACCTAACGGTTTGCCAAGCTGTGGGCGTGTTCGATGTGTCGCACATGGGTGAATTTTGGGTAAAAGGTCCCAAGGCATTGGACTTTTTGCAGAAAGTGACATCCAATAATGTGGCGGCTTTAACACCCGGAAAGATTCAATATACTTGCTTCCCAAACGAACAAGGGGGGATTGTTGACGATTTGTTGGTTTATCAGTATGAGCCTCAAAAGTATCTGCTGGTGGTCAATGCGGCGAACATTGAGAAGGACTGGAAATGGTGTGTGGATCATAATACGGAAGGGGCTGTGCTTGAAAATGCATCCCACCACATGGCGCAGTTGGCTGTGCAGGGTCCGCAGGCATTGGCTACTTTGCAGAAGCTCACCCGGATGGATCTCTCTGCTATTCCTTACTACACATTTGTTGTGGGTGAAATGGCAGGCGTGAAGGAGGTTATTGTATCGAATACCGGCTATACGGGTGCCGGTGGTTTTGAACTCTATTTCTATCCCGAGCATGCAGATGCTATATGGAATGCTGTTTTTGAAGCAGGACAGGAGTTTGGAATCAAGCCCGTGGGACTGGGTGCCCGCGATACGCTTCGTTTGGAGATGGGCTTCTGTTTGTACGGCAATGACATTGATGATATGACTTCTCCTATTGAAGCAGGATTGGGTTGGATTACCAAGTTTGTGGAAGGCAAAAACTTCATCAATCGTGCCATGCTCGAGAAACAAAAGCAGGAGGGGGTTAGCCGTAAGTTAATTGGTTTTGAAATGATTGACCGGGGCATTCCTCGCCAGGGATACGAACTTTATGCCGCTGCGGGCGATAAAATAGGGGTTGTCACCTCGGGCACCATGTCGCCTCTCAGCAAGCTGGGCATAGGAATGGGCTACGTGCAAACCGAACTAGCCTTGCCGGGCACCGAACTTTATGTGGATGTGCGCGGCAGAAAATTAAAAGCGAAGGTGGTGAAATTCCCTTTCCGAAAATAAGATTATACGCAAATGTCACATTTACCTACCTTGATAGCCGACCTGGCACTGATTTTAATATCGGCCGGCATCATGACTTTGTTATTTAAAAAATTAAAGCAACCGTTGGTGTTGGGGTATGTAATGGCTGGATTCTTGTCTAGCCCGCATATCTCTTTTACTCCTTCGGTGATGGACACGGCCAATATTCAGACGTGGGCCGACATCGGCGTTATCTTTTTATTATTTGCTTTGGGACTGGAGTTCAGTTTCAAAAAAATAGTCAAGGTGGGAGGTACAGCGGTTATTGCTGCCTGTACGGTGATTTTTTGCATGATATTGCTGGGCATTGGCGTGGGCATGGCATTTGGTTGGAAACGAATGGACTGTCTCTTCCTAGGAGGAATGATTGCCATGTCGTCAACCACCATTATCTACAAGGCTTTTGAAGATATGGGACTGGGAAAGAAGAAGTTTGCCGGTCTGGTGCTGGGCATCTTGATTCTGGAAGATATCTTGGCCATTGTGTTGATGGTAATGCTTTCAACCATGGCGCTGAAAAACAATTTCGAAGGGGTCGAAATGTTCGGTAGCATTGGCAAGTTGCTCTTCTTCCTGATTCTATGGTTTATTGTGGGCATCTATCTCATCCCTCAGTTTCTGAAACGGTTGCGCAAACTCATGAACCAGGAAACCTTGCTGATTGTTTCCTTGGGCTTGTGTTTTGGCATGGTGATGCTAGCGGCGCATACCGGTTTTTCGGCGGCATTCGGTGCTTTTATCATGGGATCTATTTTGGCCGAAACAGTGGAGGCTGAGTCTATCTCTCATCTGGTGAAACCGGTGAAGGATTTGTTTGGCGCTGTATTTTTCGTATCGGTAGGAATGATGGTTAACCCCGCTATGATTGTAGAATACGCTGTTCCTATTTGTGTGATTACCTTGGTGGTAATTGGCGGACAGGCCATCTTCGGCACCTTTGGCGTTGTGTTGGCCGGACAGCCATTGAAAACAGCCATGCAGTGCGGCTTCAGCTTGACTCAGATTGGTGAATTTGCTTTTATCATAGCTTCGCTGGGCGTTTCATTAGGGGTGACCAGTAACTTTCTTTATCCCATTGTGGTAGCTGTTTCGGTGATAACTACCTTTATGACTCCTTATATGATCAGGATAGCGGGTCCCGTTTCCGACCGACTGGAGCGGAACTTGCCCGGATCGTGGCGGCGCTTTCTGACTCGTTATTCACGAGGAACGGAAACAACGATGAACCACGAAAATCTATGGAGGAAGCTTCTTGCTGCTTTGCTGCGTATCATCGTGGTTTATTCCGTATTGAGTATTGCTGTAATTGCGCTTTCGTTCCGGTACGTCATGCCGTTTTTCTACCATAACTTGCCCGCTTTCTGGAGTTCACTGCTAGGAGCAGCTTTTATGATTCTATGTATTTCGCCTTTCTTAAGAGCTATCGTGGTCAAAAAGAACCACTCCATAGAATTCACAACGCTGTGGAATGACAGTCACGTGAACCGGGGCCCGCTGGTTTCTACCATTGTGTTTCGTGTGGTACTGGCCATTTCGTTTGTCACGTTTATCATAGCCAATCTATTCGAAGCCTCCATCGGAATTGCGTTGGGTATAGCTGTATTGGCTGTGCTGGCCATGGTGTACTCACGCCGGTTGAAACGACATTCTATCTTTTTGGAGCGCCGTTTCATTCAGAACCTTCGTTACCGGGATCTTCAGGCCGAATACATGGGCGAGAAGAAGCCTGCCTATGCCGGAAGGTTGCTGTCGCAAGACATTCACCTCACTGATTATGAGGTACCGGGTGAATCGGCGTGGGCAGGGCGTACGCTGAAAGAATTGAATCTGGGCAGAAAATATGATGTGCATGTGGTCTCCATTCTCAGAGGGATGAAGCGAATAAACATTCCGGGAGCCGAGGAACGTATCTTTCCCATGGACAAAATTCAGGTGATTGGAACGGACGAACAACTAAACCTGTTCTCTCGTGAGATGGAGAGTGTCTCTTCTTTAGACAATGGGGCGATAGAGAATAGTACCATGGTTTTAAAACAGTTTGTTGTTGATGCCGGCTCTATTTTCAGGCACCACAAACTTCGCGACCTGGGCATTCGTGAACAATATAGGTGTTTGATAGTAGGGGTTGAGAGAGACGGAAACTCGTTGATGTCGCCCGATGTGAATGCGCCTTTTGAAGAAGGTGATGTGGTGTGGGTAGTTGGTGAAAATGACAATGTGCACCAATTAGTTAACCAAAAGAATGAAAAAGTAGACAACAAATAGGCCGGAAATACGTACTTTTGCGTAAATATATAAAAGTAAGTATCATGAAGAGTGACCCCAAAGAATGCTTGTATTGCCAGAATAACGATACATTGCATAGTTTGATGATTGAGATAGCTCAGCTCAGTGTATCTCGCGTTTTTTTGTTTAAGGAACAAACTTACCGTGGCCGTTGTTTGGTTGCGTATAAAGATCATGTGAACGATCTTTTTGAATTGAGCGATGAAGACCGGAACGCATTTATGGCCGATGTGGCACGCGTGACCCGCGCTATGGATAAAGCTTTTCATCCGGAAAAGATAAACTACGGAGCTTATTCCGATAAGTTATCTCACCTGCATTTTCATTTGGCTCCCAAATATGTTGACGGACCCGATTATGGAAGCACTTTTCAAATGAATCCCGGCAAAGTATACCTTTCTGAAGAAGAATATCAGCAGCTGATTGACGCTGTGAAGGCTCATTTGTAATACGTAGTTCGTATACAAGAATATCCCCTTGATTCTGTTTGGTTCATTAATAAAGCCAATTGAATCAAGGGGATATTTTATGTCGGTATGTCCATGCTCACAATTGTGTGCAACGATTTGTTTACGGTGGTGTTACTCCTCAAAATCAAAGTCAAAATCAAAATCGTCCATGAATTCAGGGTCGGTAAAGTCTTCCAAGCTACGGCGGTCTTTTTTAGTGGGGCGACCGGTCCCTCGTGCTCTGTCTACAAATCCACTCACTTTACTCATCTCAAGCAATTCGTATTGATCGGGAGTGGTAACGTTCTCCATCACTTCGGGTACAAGCTTGGCGCCCACCCGTTTTTCAATGGCCTGCAACACCTTGAATGAATAAATGATGGGTGGCTTTTTCACCTGAATCACATCATTGGGTTTTATCATTCTGGCTGCTTTAACCTGCGAACCGTTAATGGTTACTCTTCCTTTTTTACAAGCTTCTGCGGCGATGGTACGTGTTTTGAAGATACGTACAGCCCACATCCACTTATCAATTCTGGCTTCGGGCATATTATTTATTTTTTATTAAATTGATTCATGGTAATATCAATACCTGCCAAACAAAAGCTTTTGATGATTTCGCCGGCAGTCTTCAGGCGTTCGTCCATGGTCTTCCAATCTTCCTCTTCAAAGTGTCCCAGAACGAAATCAATTTGCCCCCCTCTGGGAAACTTATTGCCGATACCGAAACGCAGACGCGCATAATTCGTAGTTCCCAAAGTGGCTGCAATGTGTTTCAAACCGTTGTGCCCGGCATCGCTTCCTTTGCTTTTTAAACGAAGGGTACCAAAAGGCAAGGCCAGATCATCAACAACAATGAGCACATTCTCCAAAGGAATATTTTCCTTCTGCATCCAGTAGCGAACTGCATTACCGCTCAGGTTCATATAGGTGGAGGGCTTCAGTAGCAAAAGCTGCCTGCCTTTAACGGAGACGGAGGTTGTAAATCCGTATCGCCCGTCAACAAATGATTTTCCGGCTTCTTTTGCGAATGCATCTACTACCATAAAGCCTATGTTGTGGCGTGTTTCATGGTATTCGGGACCAATGTTTCCGAGTCCTACAATTAAATATTTCATTGCTTATTATTTAAATGAAAAACGCAAATTATCGCAGATTGACACAACCTGATGCTGTATCCTCTGCGTTAATCTGCGCTTCTTTTTATCCCCGAAGGGAAAATATCTGATTACTTACCTGCAGCAGCCAAACCTCTTGCAGCACGTGTCAATTGAACAGCGCATACAACAGCTTCTTTTGCGTTCAGAAGAGTAAGTCCTTCATAAGAAAGTTCGCCAACTTTTACAGTTTTACCCAAACCTAGGTGAGCAACTTTTACAGTCAACTTCTCAGGGATTACATTGTATAAAGCTTTCACTTTCAACTTACGCATTTGCAGAGTTAATTTACCACCGGCTTTAACACCTTCAGCAAGACCTTCCAATTGAACAGGAACTTCCATAATGATAGGCTTTAATTCGTCAATCTGGAAGAAGTCGATATGAAGGATGGTATCTTTTACCGGATGGAATTGAACATCTTTCAAAATTGCTTTTACTTTCTTACCGTCGATATCCAAATCAACTACATAAATGTGAGGAGTGTAAATAAGATTACGAACCTCGTCATTTGTTACTGTAAAGTGAACATTGTCACCTGCTCCGTAAAGTACGCAAGGTACACAATTGTTTTTACGAAGTGCTTTTAGAGCTCTGCTCTGCTCTGAAGAGTGTTCTGCAATGGTTCTTGCAGTACCTTTTACTTCAATTGATTTCATTTTTTAATTTTTTTGTGTTACTCTAAATTAAGTTTATTTGTTTGCTTAACTCACCATCACACGATGTGGTATATCACACGATGTTGCAAAAAGCGGTGCAAAAGTACGCTTTTCGTTTGATTTATCAAAGCAATCCGATGATTATTCGAAATCTATATCAAACTTTATTTCCGTTCCAATCTCTGTTTTGCCCAGATTTTCTTCTAAATCAACCTCAAGCTTTTCCTTTTTGTCACTATCATCAAGTGCCAACGGTTGTTTCTTGTTGATGAAAGCAATTGCTTGTGTTAGTCCGGTCATGAATTTTTCGAAATCTTCTTTATATAAAAAGATTTTATGTTTTTCGAAACTAACCTGAGAATCATCTCCTTCGCTCATTACTATTTTCTTGCTCTCTGTGATTGCAAGAAACATTTCATCTTTTCGATTCTTCTTTACATCAAGGTAGTAAATGCGTTTACCTGCCTTAATGGATTTTGAAAAGACAATCTCCTTATCATTTAAATCCATCGCATTTTTCTTTTTAAAATCTTCCATAACGTTTGGGGTAATTTCTAAAGTCGGCCCAAAATTGATACTTTTTTTTAAACTGTCAAAAGAAAAAGGACATAGAATCAAATACTATGCAAAAAAATGTGATTTATTTGGGTTTACTCACCGAAAATAGCTACTTTTGCAATTCGTTAATAACAGTATTGATTAAAATTTATGATTAACAGAGTTCTTATTCGTCTTAAAATCATACAGCTAGTGTATGCGTACTATCAGAACGGCAGCAAAAATTTAGACTCAGCGGAGAAAGAATTGTTTTTTAGCCTTTCAAAGGCTTATGACTTGTATAATTACCTGCTGATGTTGATGGTTGCTTTGACGAACTACGCACAAAAGCGTGTTGATGCGGGAAAAGCTAAATTAGCACCGACTTCGGAAGATTTATCACCCAACATGAAGTTCATTGAAAACAAGTTTGTTGCTCAGCTTGAGGTTAATAAACAATTACTGGAGTTTATCTCCAACCAAAAGAAGACCTGGGATAACGATCAGGAATTCGTGAAAGAGCTTTATGACAAGATCACTGCTTCTGATTTGTATAAGGAGTATATGGCTTCTTCCGATTCTTCTTATGAAGCCGATCGTGAGTTATGGAGAAAGTTATATAAATCTTTTGTTTTTAATAATGATTCGCTTGATCAGGTGTTGGAAGATCAAAGTTTGTATTGGAATGACGACAAGGAAATTGTTGATACATTCGTATTGAAAACAATCAAAAGATTTGAAGAAAGCAAAGGAGCTTCGCAACCTTTGTTGCCGGAATTTAAAGACGATGAGGACCAGGAGTTCGCGCGTCGCTTGTTCCGCAGAACGATATTGAACGGTGATTACTACCGCCACTTAATCAGTGATAATACCCGTAACTGGGATCTTGATCGTGTGGCTTTTATGGATGTGGTTATCATGCAGTGTGCTTTGGCTGAGATTTTGAGTTTCCCTAATATTCCTATTAGTGTTTCATTGAATGAGTATGTTGAAATAGCTAAGCTCTACAGTACAGCGAAGAGCGGAAGCTTTATTAATGGTACACTCGATGGAATAGTTAATCAATTGAAAAAGGAAGGTAAACTAACAAAATAATAATACCTTTGTAACTAGTAGATTAAAAACTAAAAAACGATTTTTATGACTTTATTGACTGTATTTCTGCAAGGAGCTCCTGCAGCAGGAGGAGGAAGTATGATGTGGATTATGCTGATTGCTATGTTTGCTATCATGTATTTCTTCATGATTCGTCCTCAGAACAAGAAACAAAAAGAGATTGCCAACTTCCGTAAATCACTCGAAGTAAATCAAAGAGTGGTTACTGCCGGTGGTATTTATGGCAAAATAAAAGAAGTAGGTGACGATTATGTGATTCTTGAAATTGCCGATAATGTGAAAGTCAGAATAGATAAGAATTCTGTTTTCGCGGCAGCGGCAGATACTGAGAAAAAATAAAGATTTTAATAAATAATGACCATGTTCAGATTACGGAACATAAAGTGTCTTTATTTGAAATCTATAAGAAGGATTAAGGGCTTTCTGCTTAGTGATAAGAGCAGAGAGTTCTTAATTTTTTTATTCTTTTACTTCATAGCTAGTGCGTTCTGGCTTTTACAAACACTAAACAACGATTACGAAACAGAATTCTCTATTCCTGTGCGCCTGAGAGGCGTGCCCGATAATGTGATGCTGACAACAGAACCGCCTGCTGAGATTAAAATCAAAGTAAAGGATAAGGGTACGGTACTGCTGAATTACATGCTGGGAAAAAGTTTTCTACCAATCACTTTGAACTTTCCGTTGAGTAAAACAACTAGTAGTCGCGTCAAGGTGAATTGGGCAGATATAGAGAAACAGGTAACCGGACAGTTAGGCGCTTCAACGCGTTTGCTTGCTGTGAATCCCGATACGCTGGAATATTACTTCTCCACAGGGAAATCCAAAAAGATTCCGGTTAGGCTCATTGGTAAATTAACACCGGCCCGTCAGTATTATATTGCTGATACGCTCTTTTCTCCCGATTCGGTATTGGTTTATGCGCCTCCCTTTATTTTAGATACGTTGACGGCTGCTTATACGCAACGGCTTAATCTCACGGGTATGACCGATACCCTCATTCACCACATTTCTCTTTCAAAGGTAAAGGGGGCCAAGTTTGTTCCCGATCAGTTGAACATGGTATTACCCATAGACTTGTACACTGAGAAGACCGTTGAGGTTCCTGTCAGGGGCATTAATTTTCCGGCCGACAAGGTACTGAGAACTTTCCCTTCAAAAGTACAACTTACTTTTCAGGTAGGGGTTAGTCGCTTCAAGAGTATCAATGCCGATGATTTTGTGCTCAATGTGTCTTATGAGGAGTTGCTCCATTTGGGTGGGAAGGATAAATATGCAGTGAAGATAAAGAGTGTGCCTCGGGGTGCAAGTCATGTGCGCATCTATCCGCCTGCTGTTGACTTTTTAATAGAACAAGCTACCGTATATGAGTATTAAAATTGGCATAACAGGTGGTATAGGGAGTGGAAAAAGTGTTGTTTCAAAGCTGCTCCAACTCATGGGAGTTCCCGTTTATATTGCAGATGTGGAGTCGAAACGACTTACGGAAACTGATCCGGATATACGTGCCGCATTAATATCCCTTTTGGGTGATGAGGTATACCAAGATGGCAAACTGAACAGGCCCTTGCTGGCTTCATACATTTTTGGGAATAAAGATAACCTGACTATGGTTAATGGAATCATTCACCCCCACATAAAAGATGATTTTCGTCGTTGGGCGCAGTCACATTCTTCTTACCCCATTGTGGGTATTGAAGCTGCCATTCTGATTGAAGCCGGTTTTACGGAGGATGTTGACCAGGTGGTTCTTGTTTATGCTCCCCAAGAAATAAGGCTGCGGAGAGCCGTGAGCAGAGATGCTTGTGCGGCAGAGCAGATCCAACAAAGAATGCGTAACCAGATGCCCGACGAAGATAAAATGGCATTTGCTCATCACATCATTTATAATGACGACAAGCAGGCGTTGATTCCTCAACTTGGCTCATTAATAAAGACTTTGGCCTGATAGACGTTTCCTAATATATGTTTAAATCCTCCTTTTTTATGATGTTAAGGTTGCTCATCTCATTACTGAATATTACTTTTGCTTTCCAAATAGTTTAAAAATAAAAGTAAAATTTACTATGCTGAAAACCATTATGTCGATCTCAGGTAAACCGGGATTATATAAACTCATTTCAAAAGGCAAAAACATGCTGATAGTAGAATCGTTGTCGGCAGACAAAAAGCGTATTCCTGCTTATGGCCACGAGAAAATGATATCATTAGGTGATATTGCTATATTCGTTGAAGATGGCGAGGCGCCTTTAAAGGATGTGTTGACTGCCATTAAAGAGAAAGAAAATGGCAACGTAGCATCTATTGATGTTAAAAAAGCAGATGATAAAGCTCTTAATGCTTATTTGGCTGAAGTATTACCCGATTTTGATCGTGATCGTGTGTATTCTAGAGATATCAAAAAATTGATTTCTTGGTATAACATACTTGTAACGAATGGTATTACTGAATTTAATGGAGCGGCTACTGAAGAAGAAACTGCTGAATAAACTAATTGATTTATCTATAAAAAAGCATGGAAATAGTTGATATATTTCCATGCTTTTTTGTGTCTGAATCTTCTTTTAATATGCTTTTATAAGGCAGTTTGACTGAAATCTAATATTTCTCCTATCAGCATAAATATTTCTCTTCATTTTTTTGTTTATTTTATCCTTTTCAATATCTTTGTTTTATCGTTTAGAGAGCCAATCAGTGCTCCTATACGAAATTTATAAGAAAAACATTTCAAAGCGTTTTTGCATATTATCTGGTACTTGAAATCTGGACAATTTCACTATTCAGAGATAATAAATAAACGCTCCTGCTCAGCTGTATATCCAATATATAGTATAGAGCGTGGGCTATTGTGTATTATTTGAATAGTGGGCAGGTCCAGAGCCTCAGGTACAATAATAACAATAGTTTCCACGCTTTCTTTATTTAATAGCCTGGCAAAGGAAACTACGGGCATTTTATAAACATGGAATTATTTGATAACAGAGAAGTTGCTGTAGATGTTAACCAGCATGATGGCATATTGCGTGTTTGCAATATCATGCCGGGCTCCATGGTGTTTTTATACACGCATCATGGGATAAAAATGGCTGAATGGGAATATCAGAGGGGTGACATCTGTTTTCAGTTGCCCGAAAAAGGGAATTATGTATTGGTTATCACTCATTTGGCTTGTAACATTGTAGTGAAACAAATTCTTTACGGAGTCTATTTATAACCTGAGCTTTTCAATGAAGAGAGGCTGTTTGTCACGCTTTGTCGTGTGCAAACAGCCTTGTTTCTTGAAAGGACATCGCTCAATCGCCTTTTTAGTTTCTGAATACCAAACTCTCACCGAATGAATCGACAATAATGGGTTTGTTTCTGTCAACATCCTGTGCCAACATCTTCTTAGACAGATCATTCAACAAATAACGCTGAATGGCTCTTTTAACCGGACGGGCACCAAACTCCGGATCGTATCCGGCCTTGGCAATAAACTCTATAGCCTCATTGGTCAATTCCAAATTTACACCATTGCCGGCAAGCATTTTTTGTACGCTTCCTATTTGCAGGAGTACAATCTGCCTGATCTCTTTCTCGGTCAGCGGTAAGAACATGATGGTTTCGTCAATACGGTTTAGAAACTCGGGTCGAATGGACTTTTTGAGCATGTTCATGACTTCCCGTTTAGTCTCTTCAACAATAGCCTCTTTGTTACCACTGTTTAACTTCTCCATCTGACTCTGAATGTAATTGCTACCCATGTTTGAGGTCATGATGATGATGGTATTTTTAAAGTTTACCACACGTCCTTTGTTGTCTGTGAGACGGCCGTCATCCAGTACTTGCAACAAGATGTTGAATACGTCAGGATGTGCCTTTTCAATCTCATCGAACAAAACAACCGAGTAGGGTTTTCTTCGGATGGCTTCGGTAAGCTGTCCGCCTTCATCATACCCCACGTATCCCGGAGGAGCTCCAACCAAACGCGAAACACTGTGTTTCTCTTGGTACTCACTCATGTCGATACGCGTCATCATGGTTTCATCGTCAAACAAAAACTCGGCAAGCGCTTTGGCCAGCTCCGTTTTTCCCACACCCGTAGTTCCCAGGAAAATGAAAGAACCAATGGGGCGTTTCGGGTCTTGCAGTCCGGCCCGGCTGCGTCGCACAGCATCGGACACTGCTTCAATGGCCTCATCCTGTCCGATTACTCGTTGGTGTAACTCTTCTTCCAGATTCAGGAGCTTATCCTTTTCGCTCTGAAGCATTTTGCTCACCGGAATACCGGTCCACCGGGAAACCACATCGGCAATGTCTTCTGCGTCAACCTCTTCTTTAATCATGGCACTGTCACCCTGCATCTCGTGCAGTTTGCGCTGCGTGTCTTCAATCTCCTTGTTCAGCGCCTGAAGTTTACCGTATCTGATTTCAGCCACCTTGCCGTAATCACCTTCCCGTTCAGCCTTGTCGGCTTCGAATTTGAGATTCTCAATTTCAATTTTGTTTTGCTGAATTTGGTTCACCAGCTCTTTCTCACTTTGCCATTTGGCTTTGAACGAGTTTTCCTGCTCTTTTAGCTCGGCAATCTCCTTGTTGAGTTGTTGCAGTTTCACTTCGTCTCTTTCGCGTTTGATGGCTTCACGCTCAATTTCGAGCTGCTTAATCTTACGCGAAATTTCATCCAGCTCTTCAGGCACCGAGTCGACCTCCATTCGTAACTTGGCAGCCGCTTCATCCATCAGGTCGATGGCTTTGTCGGGCAAAAAACGATCGGTGATGTAACGGTTGCTTAGTTCAACGGCAGCAATAATCGCATCATCTTTGATACGAACCTTGTGGTGATTTTCATAACGCTCCTTCAGCCCACGCAGAATAGATACGGTGCTCAGTGTATCGGGCTCGTTAACCTGAACAATCTGAAAACGACGTTCCAATGCCTTATCCTTTTCGAAATATTTCTGGTATTCATCCAGTGTGGTTGCACCAATGGAGCGCAATTCACCTCGTGCCAAAGCCGGTTTGAGTATGTTGGCCGCATCCATAGCCCCTTCACCTTTTCCGGCTCCAACCAATGTGTGAATCTCGTCGATGAAGAGAATGATGTTCCCGTCGGACTTAATAACCTCGTTGATAACCGATTTCAGCCGCTCTTCGAACTCTCCTTTGTATTTGGCACCGGCAACGAGCGCTCCCATATCCAATGAGTAAACCTGTTTGTTTTTCAGGTTCTCGGGCACATCACCCCGTAGAATACGATGCGCCAATCCCTCAACGATGGCTGTTTTACCCGTACCTGGTTCACCTATTAATATGGGGTTGTTCTTGGTGCGTCGACTTAATATTTGCAACACACGGCGAATCTCCTCGTCGCGCCCGATAACCGGGTCGAGTTTCCCGTTACGTGCTGCCTCGTTTAAGTTGACGGCATATTTCTCCAGACTCTGGTATGTATCTTCGCTGGATTGTGAAGTGACCTTTTCTCCTTTGCGAAGTTCATTGATGGCAGCCCGAAGTTCCTTCTCAGTCATCCCGGCATCTTTCAAGATGGTAGAAACCGTGCTTTTGACAACGAGTAAAGCCAGCAATAGATGTTCCACCGATACAAATTCGTCGCCCATTTCCTTAGAGTACTGAGTTGCCTTTTGAAAAACCTCATTGGTTTCACGGCTCAAATACGGTTCGCCACCCGATACCTTGGGCAGAGATTCCATCTGCTTGTCGGCCACCAAAGCAACTTGCTGACCGTTCATTCCCAGCTTCTGAAAGATAAAGTTAGTTACGTTTTCGCCCACCTTCATCACGGCGTGCAATACATGAACAGGATCAATGGCCTGCTGGCCCCTGCTTTGAGCAAGATTCACAGCCTCTTGTACTGCCTCTTGCGATTTGATGGTAAAATTGTTAAAGTTCATATAGTTAGTTCTCCTTTCTTCTTGTTTAGTAATGAAATAACAACTGATAGGGTGCAAAAGATTTGCCAACGGCGTTTTACTGACTATTTTTCAGTTAAGCATTGTCTTATGGAGACAAAAAGTCAGTTAAAGAACTATTTACTTGTCTGTTTTATGACGTTTTGTTTCAATCAATGTTCCCTGAAACCGGACTGAAGGCAACTATCCGGATAAAGAAATGAGAAGCTTTAGCGCTTGAAAGAACTTTTTCATTATCTTTATACCCTCAAATAAAATAATACATGAAAAAATTAAATTTTGCGCCCACTGTTATTGCGATTGATGCTGCTTATGTAAACCGTTTAACAGCTAGTTTAAAAGAGTTTTCTGAAAAAATAGATTTCAATGCCAAAGAGAAAGGAGATATAGTAAAGTATGTAAGGTGCATTTTGTTCGATGCTAAATTCCCTTATGTACCCAACAATCAGGTACAGGTGATTTTTACGTATGACAAAGACTCGGAGCTGCTGCCCGATTTGACGCCTTCGTCACTAAGTACTGAACTCAATGGAGTTGCCTGTTGTGATGCAGGCTATGAGTTTTTATTCTCCAGTGTTCCTACTGAAGATTTAATCTCTCCCGAAGGTCTGTTCCTCGATTTGCTGGATATACTCCTGGAGTCCAAAGATATCACACAATTAATTGTTGTCGGGGATAACGATGTGTATCCGGAATCGATACATCAAAAACTGGTAGACTATATCTTTGATATTAATTCAGAGAAGAAGGATATTGTAAGAATGCTTTCTAAATCGTCTGCTGTTGAGCTGCCCTACCGATGGGATAGCGCACTGTTACCTATTATGGCGACAATGGACAATACAGAACGTTATTAAAATACAGTTCGCCAATGTCTGATTTCCGTTTAAAAGTCTTTCAGCATGTAGCCAAGAACTTGAGCTTTACCAAGGCTTCACAAGAACTTTTTATCAGTCAGCCTGCCATTACCAAGCACATACAGGAATTGGAATCTACCTACCAGGTGCGCTTGTTCGACAGACTAGGCAATAAAATTACACTGACCGAAGCCGGAAAACTATTGCTACAGCATAGCGAGCGCATATTGGATGACTACAAACGGTTGGCGTATGAAATGAATTTGCTTCATAACGCTTATACAGGCGAGCTACGATTGGGTGCCAGTACAACGATTGCCCAATATGTATTACCACCATTACTGGGGAGCTTCATCGAGAAGTTCCCCCAAGTAAAACTCTCGCTCTTTAACGGCAATTCACGCGATGTGGAAACGGCACTTCAGGAGCACCGAATTGATTTGGGACTCGTTGAGGGCATCGTTCGCCTGCCTCAATTGAAATACACTGATTTCTTGGATGATGAACTGGTGGCCATTGCGAATTCCGGTAGCAAACTGCGCATGGCCGATGAAATACTCCCACAAGATTTACCGAATATACCTTTGGTGCTTCGCGAACGAGGATCGGGTACACTCGATGTATTCGAGAAAGCCTTGCAACAGCATGACCTGCGACTTTCTGTCTTAAACGTGTTGCTCTACTTGGGAAGCACGGAAAGTATCAAATTATTCCTGAGTAATTCTGACTGCATGGGCATTGTATCCGTGCGTTCGGTAAGCCGCGAGCTAATGGCGGGCATGTACCGCGTCATCGATATAAAAGGAATGCCTATGCAACGAACCTTTAGTTTTGCACAAATGCAAGGGCAGGAGGGAGGTTTGGCGCAAGTCTTCATGCAATATGCCTTACTTCATAATAAAAAGTTATAGATCATAAAAAAAAACGATTGGCGTAATTCGCAAAAGCACTCTACCTTTGCACCCATAAACATATAAATAATATAAGATATGGCAGCAATGACTGAATGCCTCAAGGCAAATAACAAATTCGTTTACGTATCACTTCTGGTTATTCAAACCTTGGTTTTACTGATTGATTTTATACCCGGTGCATCTCCTTATACGCATTGGTTAACACCGCCTGTAGCCTTGTTTCTGGGTTTGGCTTTCGCATTGCTTTGCGGACAGGCGCATCCTAAGTTCAACAAGAAAACATCAAAATACTTACTTCAATATTCGGTGGTGGGACTGGGTTTCGGTATGAATCTGCATGCCGCTTTGGCTTCGGGCAAGGAAGGAATGGAGTTCACCATTCTTTCTGTAGTGGGCACCATGCTGATTGGTTGGTTTATCGGTCGTAAAGTACTAAAAGTAGATAGAGATACGTCTTACCTCATCAGCTCGGGAACAGCCATTTGCGGAGGTAGTGCCATTGCGGCTGTGGGACCTGTTTTGCGGGCGAAAGACAGTGAAATGTCTGTGGCACTAGGTACTATTTTCGTTTTGAATGCCATCGCTCTGTTTGTCTTTCCCGTCATCGGACATTGGCTGGGCATGAGTCAGCACGAGTTCGGCACGTGGGCCGCCATCGCCATTCATGATACCAGTTCGGTGGTAGGTGCCGGCGCTGCTTACGGAGAAGAAGCCTTGAAAGTAGCCACAACCATTAAGCTCACTCGCGCTTTGTGGATTATACCCTTGGCTTTTGTCACTTCGTTCCTCTTCAAAAGCAAAGGGCAAAAAGTAAGCATTCCTTGGTTTATATTCTTCTTCATTCTGGCTATGGTGGTGAATACTTACCTGCTTGCCGGAGCACCTCAGGTGGGACAAATCATCAATCACATAGCCCGTAAGGGATTAACGATTACTCTTTTCTTTATAGGTGCTTCTCTATCGCGTGAAGTGTTGAAGTCGGTAGGTATAAAACCGCTTGTTCAGGGAGTACTCTTGTGGATGGTAATCAGTCTGGGCACACTGGCCTATATCTATTGGTTTTAAATAACGTTTGTCATTTGTGTGTTGACCCGGGTATACCTATGTTGTATATCCGGGTCAACAGGCTTCTTACATGGTACATTTATGTAGCAGGCTGTGGCTTTTTCATCTCCTCAAAACCTTTCCAGTCCTTGAACTTGTTTTGAATATCATCTTTCAGCTTATCTAAATCTTTAATTCCGTACGGAAGATTCTCCATCATTTTCTGGAAATCTTTCTCAGACCAGTTGAATTGAAAGTGAGTATCCGGCACCATAAGATCGCTGTAGCCGTTTATCAATGCAATCTGCTGAATGTCCTCGAAGTCCATTTCACCAATCAAATGAGTGTAAGCTTCTTTGGATCCGCTCACAATCATGATGAGATCACTTACCTTGTCGCCTTTCTTGCGGATGTAAAAGGCAGACGATGATGAATTGCCTTTTTGCTTCATCAACAATTCGTAGTTCCCTTTGCGAATCATATTATCCAAGTCGGTCTTCAAACCCTTTTTGATTTGCGCATCGTAGGTAGAGATAATGTAAATGGCGTCGAGCTTGCCGGCAACTTTACTGATAACCAGATTGCCGTTAATTACATGAGGATTCATGCTTAGCATGGCTTTTGAAATGTACACGGACTTTACGTTATCCATTTCATCATACTTGTTGAAAAGAGCATTGGGAGCTTGCGCTGCAACTGTCAAAGCTGCGGTCATAGCGAACAACATTAAAACTAACTTTTTCATAATCATGGCTTTTATTGTATTTCTTCTTGAATTTTCTTATTGGTTTGGTATATTTCCTTCTTGGTTTCGTTTACCTGATTTAACCCTTTATTCATGTTTGCAGATACTTCCGTGAGAGCTTCTTCCATGGCAAGGTAAGCCTCTTTGGGGTTGTTGAAGGTATCCTCCGGAGATTGGTTCATCCGGTAATCGTGTATGCTGTAGCCAGCCATCAGGCAGATCAGCAAACAGGCAGCTATACTGCTTATGCGGAGCACAAGCTTGCGGGATATGCGTAGCGGATACTTCTTTTCGCTTTGTGCCCTACTGTCTATCAGGTCTGATAACTTCGTTTCGAAGTAATCGGGCACGTTAACCTGTGTTTTACCGTACAATGCCCGAAACATTTTCTGTTCATTCAGCAAATGGGGCGGCACTTCTTCTCCACAGAAGTATTCCTTTAGCTGTTCCTCCTCTGCGTCAGTGGTATTACTATCGTAATACTTCACCAGTAACTTTTCTATTTCATCGACTCTCATAGCTATTTAACTGATTATATTGTTCACGTATTCGTTTGCGGGCTCTGGAGAGTAACACTCTGATGTTAATGGCATTGAGTCCCGTAATTTCTTCTATTTCTTCGTAAGAACACCCCTTTACATCCTTGAGTACAATCACCTTTTGTTGCTGCTCGGGCAAAGAGGCAATGAGGCTTTTGATTTGCTGAGCCTCCTCTTTTTCCTCCATTCTGTCGTTTATCGGTGTATCTGTTATGGCGCTTATATCTACCGTTTGTTTACTCAACAAATGCTTTCCCGAACGAAGAATGTCGAAACACATATTTTTAACCAACGTTACACTGAATGCTTCCGGGTTGTTCACTGCCGACAGTCCGTCTCTTTTATCCCACAGTTTCATGTAAGCCTCTTGCACCAGGTCTTCGGCATCAGCCTCACACTCCAGTAATTGGCAAGCAATGCAGAACAGCTTGCGGTGAAAGGGAAGAAAAGATCTTTTAAAGGTTTCAGCATCCATGGTTATTGCATCTATGTTTTAATCTTTAGACGTAGGCGTTCTTGCTTTTGTTACAGTACAAGCAAAAAAAGTTCTGCTCAGAAAGTCCGGTTGTTTTCGGTTTCTGAGCAGAACTTCTATATAATCAGCAACGGTTGGTTATTTACCTTCCTGCATCTTTTCAAAGATGAGCTTTTCTAACTCCTCTGCCAATTCAGGATTATCGGAAACGCATTGCTTAGCAGCGTCACGACCTTGTCCCAGCTTGGTTTCGTTGTAGCTATACCACGAACCGCTCTTTTTGATAACACCTAGCTCAGCTCCCAAATCAATAATCTCGCCCGAACGAGAGATTCCTTCGCCAAACATAATGTCGAACTCCGCTTTGCGGAAAGGAGGTGCTACTTTGTTCTTCACCACCTTTACACGAGTTTGGTTACCAATTACATCTTCACCGTCTTTAAGTTGTGTCGATCTGCGGATATCCAGACGAACAGAAGCGTAGAACTTCAGTGCGTTACCACCCGTTGTTGTTTCGGGGTTACCGAACATCACTCCAATCTTTTCGCGCAGCTGGTTGATAAAGATGCAGGTAGTGCGTGTTTTGCTGACGGCAGCCGTTAGCTTACGCAAAGCCTGAGACATCAGTCGGGCTTGCAATCCCACTTTATTATCACCCATATCTCCCTCAATTTCAGCTTTCGGAGTAAGCGCTGCAACAGAGTCGATTACGATAATATCGATGGCCGATGAACGGATTAATTGCTCGGCAATTTCCAAAGCCTGTTCGCCGTTGTCGGGTTGAGAAATCCACAAATTGTCGATGTCAACACCCAGTTTGGCAGCATAAAAGCGGTCGAATGCATGTTCCGCATCGATGAACGCTGCTATACCACCGGCCTTTTGAGCTTCGGCAATGGCATGAATGGCGAGCGTTGTTTTTCCCGATGATTCCGGACCATAGATTTCAATGATTCTTCCTCTGGGATAGCCTCCTACGCCTAGTGCGGCATTAAGAGCTATTGATCCTGTTGGGATTACTTCCACTTGTTCCACACTGTTATCGCCCATTTTCATGATAGAACCTTTACCGAAGTTCTTTTCTATCTTGTCCATGGCTGCCTGTAAGGCTTTTAATTTTTCGCTTGATGCCATTTTGTTCGTATCTGATTCAAAATTTAATTCGTCTTTCTTGGCCATATTATTCTTGGTTAGTAGTTTCTTGTATGCTACTTTATGTTCATTATCTGCTCGGCATGAGCCTTGGTATTCACCTCTTTCGAATCGATGATTCGCTCAATGACCCCTTCCTCGTTGATAATGAAACTGGTTCTGAGTGTTCCCATGTAGGCTCTTCCATACATCTTCTTCTCAGCCCAAACGCCAAACTGTTCCACTAGTTTTTTATCCGTATCGGCAATTAGCGTAAAGGGTAACTCATTCTTATCAATAAATTTTTGATGAGACTTTTCGTCATCCACGCTTACCCCGATTACTTCGTAACCTGCTTTGCGCAATTCGGCATAGTTATCTCTTAAATTGCACGCCTGAGTGGTGCAGCCCGAAGTATTGTCTTTCGGGTAGAAGTAAAGCACCAGCTTTTTTCCTTTGTAATCGGCAAGGCGTATTTCTTCTCCTTTTTCGTTTATGCCCAGAACTTCCGGGGCTTTATCTCCTACTTTCATAACTTTTTTATTTTAGAGTTCAAGATCAGCATCGAATACCTCGTGCCAAGGTAAACCTTGTTTGTTGAGTTGTTCCATGAACGGATCCGGATTGAATTCTTCCACATTATTCACTCCGGGGCGGTTCCACAATCCTTTGAAGAACATCATGGCACCAATCATGGCAGGAACACCGGTTGTATAGCTTACGCCCTGCATGCCTGTTTCCTTGTAAGCAGCCTCATGGCTACAGTTGTTATACACATAATAAGTACGCTCTTTTCCGTCTTTGATTCCACGAATGCGGCAACCGATAGAAGTTTCTCCTGTGTAGTTCTCACCCAAATCTTGTGGGTTAGGCAATACAGCCTTGAGGAACTGAATAGGAACAATCTTCTGTCCGTTATAATCAATTTCGTCGATACGAGCCATACCGATGTTCTGAATGACACGCAAGTGAGTTAAATACTCTTGTCCGAAAGTCATCCAGAAACGTGCACGCTTAATAGTGGGGAAATTCTTCACCAAAGATTCCAGCTCTTCGTGGTAAAGCAAGTATGATTCTTTAGGACCCACGTTAGGGTAAGTAATGGGTTGGTGAATTTCCAGAGAACCCGTTTCCACCCACTGACCGTTTTCGTAGTAACGACCCTTTTGCGTAATTTCGCGGATGTTGATTTCCGGATTGAAGTTAGTGGCAAAAGCCTTGTGGTGATCGCCCGCGTTACAGTCTACAATGTCAAGGTAATGTATTTCATCAAAATGATGTTTAGCTGCATAAGCCGTGTAGATACCGCTTACACCCGGGTCGAAACCGCAGCCAAGGATAGCAGTCAGTCCGGCTTCCTTAAATCTTTCGTGGTAAGCCCATTGCCAGCTGTACTCAAAATGAGCTTCATCCTTCGGCTCATAGTTGGCTGTGTCCAGGTAATTGACACCGGCTTGCAAACAAGCCTCCATAATGGTAAGGTCCTGATAAGGAAGTGCCACATTAATAACCAGTTCCGGTTTGAAGTCATTGAACAGTGCAACCAGTTCTTCTACGTTGTCAGCATCTACCTGTGCTGTTTTGATAGCCGGATTACCGATGGCTTTAACAATAGCATCGCACTTTGAACGTGTGCGGCTGGCAATCATAATATCAGTGAAAGTGTCGGCATTTTGTGCCACTTTATGTGCCACTACGGTTCCTACACCCCCGGCACCAATAATAAGTACTCTACCCATTTTAATTATTTAGCTTTATATATTTAGTATCAATCTATAACAACGAACGAACAGGTTTGTTAGGTCGTCGTTTTAAATAAACAGAGCAAAGATAAAAAAATAAATCGGAACGCAATTATATATAGATCATCTTCTTTGTCATGCCTCCATCTATCACAATATTCTCTGCGTTAATAAAATTATTCTCGGGTTGGCAAAGAAAAAGGCAGGTGCGGGCTATGTCTTCCGGTTTGCCTACCCGTTGTGACGGATGTTGCTCATGATCAGCGTCGGTTAATGTTTCGTAGTTATTGTTTTCTATCCACCCCGGAGCAATGGAATTGACGGTGATGCGATATTTACTCAGCGACAAAGCCAGAGCATGCGTTAGTGAATAAATTCCGCCTTTGGATGCGGCATAACCTTCACTGTGAGGTTCACTCATCAAATAGCGGGTTGAGGCAATGTTGATGATACGCCCATAAGGATTAGCCTCTGTTTGTAGACTTCTGTGAACGGCCAGCAAACGAGAAGTAATGAATGCAGGGCGCAGGTTGGTTGCCAAAATCTTATCAAACTCCGCTACGGTAGTTTCTGTAATCGGAGAGAACTCACTGATACCGGCATTGTTAACGATTACGTCAATGTCGCCCCACTCATCGAATAAAACGCGCATGGTATGTTCCAGAGCCTCTTCATTCTTCACATCCACCTCAAAAAAGCGAGCATTGGTTTGTTTGCTGAGTAGATTTCCTTTGATCACATCAACATCACAGAAAGCGACTTTTGCTCCGTCCATGCAGAATGCCTCTACAATTGCTTTGCCTATTCCGGATGCAGCTCCGGTAACGAATATACGTTTTTCCATCTGTTTATCCTTTATTTTTAATGATAATCCACACAATAACCGGGGCGCCAAACAAAGCGGTGACGGCATTAATTGGAAGAGTTCCCTGCGTACCCGGAAGTTGAGAAATAATATCACACAACAACATAACGGTGGCACCACACAATATCACAGCCGGAAAAATAATGCGATGATTGGATGTTTCCATTAATCCCCTGGCAATGTGTGGCATCGTAATACCTATAAATGCGATGGGACCCGTGAATGCGGTTGATGTGCCGGCAAGTAATGCCGTGGCAAGGATGACTAGAAAACGAAGTCGCATGACGGAAATTCCCAGTCCGGCAGCGTAATTCTTTCCCAATAGAAAGATGTTTAATTGCTTCTGTAACAAGAAAGCCATAAAGAGTCCGCCCATGATAGCGAACACCATTACCCACATCTGCTCCCAACCAACGGATGATAAGCTGCCGAAGGTCCATGTGATAAAAAGCTTTAGCATGTCGGGGTTGCTGATGCTTTGCATGATGCTGACAATGGCTCCGGCAAAGTTGCCGAACATCATACCGATGATGAGTAATGACACGGTTTGGGGAATCTTGACAGAGGCCACGATGATAAGCAGCAAAACAGCAGTGGCTCCTATTACGGCAGCCAGTACCTGTCCCCAACCCGAAACAAAGGCAAAAGGAAGTGCAGCAGTACTTAAGGTAAGCAAGGCAACTCCCAAACTGGCACCCGAGGTCACCCCGAGCACATCCGGTCCGGCCAGCGGGTTGTGAAACAGCGTTTGCATCATCACGCCTGCCACCGATAAGGCTGCACCGGTACATATGGCTGTTAATGCTTTGGGAATGCGGTGGTTGAGAATAATTTCACGGTAAATCTCATTCCCTTCATGTCCGGTCAATGTTCCCCATATTTCACTGAGCGGAATGTTAACACTGCCCAGAATGATATCTGCCAACAATGCCATTCCGAAAGCGACGAATAATAGTGTAAATCTGTACCTCATTAGCCAGTCGGTTATTTTAGTTTCTCCATGTAAACCGTTTCGTAGTCGGGAAGCAATTCGGGGTGCAAGATGCGAATCATGTCACTCAATAACAAATCGGGTCGGGCTACACCACTTTCCCAATAATCATTCCCCCCGTTTTTATTTTTCCGCTTATTAATATTGTATACCTGTTTGTTTTTGAATGCTTTGAATAGTTGGTATTTCTTGTCTATACTTCCTAATTCCTCTAAAGACGAGGCATCGGCACCTACCCAAACATCCGCTTGTCCGAAGTGTACCAGAGCTTCTTCAATGGTACTGCTCCGGCTGCCGCTTGCCGTTGTGTCATTGGCGTAAAAGTAACTCCCTCCCGCATCACGAAACAGTTGAGCGTTATAGCTTAGTCCGGTAGGCATAGACCAGCTGCCTCTGTAATCTTGTCCCGATAAAATGCCGGGTTTGTTTTGAACCTTTGCAGCAGCTGCCTTGATTTCGTTGTATCTGGTTTCAACAGAATGAAAAATACTGTCGGCCAACTGTTCTTTGTCGAAGAAAGCTCCCATGAACTTGATCCATTCTGCCCTGCCTAACAACGTTTTCTCCTGCCACTCAATATTATAAATAATAGCAATACCAGTCTGCTTCATACGTTTGCTGTTCTCATCATCGGCGTTATAGGCCGATGTCATAATAGCTTGCGGATGCAATAAGATGAGGTTCTCTATGTCCAGATTGAACGCATCTCCCAAATCTTTTATCTTTCCTTCTGCCACCCCTTTTAAAATAGTAGGGTTATAGATATAGGCAGAACTGAACACCCCTTTTACTTTATCAAGCTCTCCCAATAACTCCATAAACCCTAAATGTGTTGCCGAGTTGATCATCAGCGATTGCAAAGGGATTTTTATTTTATGACCATTTTCAGGAACCCGAACCTTCTCGTCTTTAACCAAGTAATACGTATCGTATACCTCGTTGTTCTGCCACGGATTATATACGGTTACCGTTGTGTAATCAGTGTTGTGAACGATGCTGAAGCGTTTGGCGTATAATAAATCTACAGGTTTGCCTTCAGCTACTTCGGAGTTACGATTCTGCTTGGAATTGCCACAAGACAGGAGCAATAAACACAGAGGCAAGTATAGTAAACAAAGCAATTTTTTCATTCGTTTTTTTATTTAAAATGATTCAGTACACAAAGATATTCATTTTATAAATACCACAGTCTTTAATGACGCATCTAAATGAACCAACTCTTCACGTCCGGCTCTCCAATTTCTGCCTTTCTGTCAGTTTTCTCTTCTTATAAGGGCTAAAAACGACATTTTCTACTGTCAGAAACCGATGTCGGATTCTTGGCTTTACGTTTTGGCACAAGGTTTGTCCTTTCATTGACGTCTGCCGAGGTTTGACTCCGGTAGCATTCAAAACGAATAATAACAATTAAAAAATAGATAATCATGGGAAAAATTATTGGTATAGACTTAGGAACAACAAACTCCTGCGTTTCTGTATTCGAAGGAAACGAACCGGTTGTTATTGCAAATAGCGAAGGTAAACGTACAACTCCTTCTATTGTGGCATTTATTGATGGCGGTGAACGTAAAGTAGGTGATCCTGCTAAACGTCAGGCAATCACGAATCCTCAGAGAACAGTCTTTTCCATCAAACGTTTCATGGGAGAGAACTGGGATCAGGTTCAGAAGGAAACTGCACGTGTGCCTTACAAAGTAGTGAAGGGTGATAACAATACTCCGCGCGTTGACATCGACGGACGTCTTTATACTCCGCAAGAAATCTCTGCCATGATTCTTCAGAAAATGAAAAAGACGGCAGAAGATTACCTGGGACAAGAGGTTACAGAAGCTGTAATTACTGTACCTGCTTATTTCAGCGACTCACAACGTCAGGCTACCAAAGAAGCCGGACAAATTGCCGGACTTGAGGTAAAACGTATTGTGAACGAACCAACAGCAGCTGCTTTGGCTTACGGTCTTGACAAAGCTCATAAGGATATGAAGATTGCCGTATTCGACTTAGGTGGCGGTACTTTCGATATCTCAATCCTTGAGTTCGGTGGCGGTGTGTTTGAGGTACTTTCAACCAATGGTGATACACACTTGGGTGGTGATGACTTCGACCAAGTTATCATTAACTGGTTGGTACAAGAATTTAAAAACGATGAAGGAGCAGACCTTACTCAGGATCCAATGGCCCTGCAACGTTTGAAGGAAGCTGCTGAAAAAGCAAAGATAGAACTTTCGTCATCTACTTCAACAGAAATCAACCTGCCATACATCATGCCGGTTGGAGGTGTTCCTAAACACTTGGTTAAAACGCTGACTCGTGCTAAGTTTGAATCATTAGCTCACGATTTGATTCAGGCTTGTTTGGAACCTTGTAAGAAGGCTATGAGCGATGCTGGTCTTAGCAATTCAGACATTGATGAAGTGATCTTGGTAGGTGGATCTTCACGTATTCCTTCTATTCAGAAGCTAGTTGAAGATTTCTTCGGTAAGACTCCTTCCAAAGGTGTGAACCCCGATGAGGTGGTTGCTGTAGGTGCTGCCGTACAGGGTGCTGTTTTGACTGACGAAATTAAAGGTGTGGTATTGTTGGATGTTACTCCTCTTTCAATGGGTATTGAAACATTAGGTGGTGTAATGACCAAACTGATTGATGCCAATACCACTATTCCTTGCAAGAAGAGTGAAACATTCTCGACAGCTGCCGATAACCAGACTGAGGTAACCATTCACGTGTTGCAAGGTGAACGCCCCATGGCTTCACAGAACAAATCAATCGGTCAGTTCAACCTGACAGGTATTGCTCCTGCGCGTCGTGGTATTCCTCAAGTTGAAGTTACTTTCGATATTGATGCAAACGGTATCTTGAAAGTTTCTGCAAAAGACAAAGCAACAGGTAAAGAACAGGCTATTCGTATCGAAGCATCCAGCGGCTTAAGCAAGGAGGAAATTGATCGTATGAAAGCCGAAGCAGAAGCCAATGCAGAAGCTGACAAAAAAGAACGTGAAAAGATTGATAAGTTGAACCAGGCAGACAGCATGATTTTCCAAACTGAAAAGCAATTGGAAGAACTAGGTGATAAACTTTCTGCTGATAAGAAAGCTCCTATTGAAGCTGCACTTACCAAATTGAAGGATGCTCATAAAGCTCAAGATTTAGCAGCAATTGATACAGCTATGGCCGAGGTTAATACTGCTTTCCAAGCTGCAAGTGCTGAAATGTATGCACAAAGCGGGGCACAGCCCGGACCGGACATGAATGCCGGACAAGCTAATGCAGATGACAGCAAGAATAGTGATAATGTTCAAGATGCTGATTTTGAGGAAGTGAAGTAAAGAACGATTAGAGATAATCAATCAGAGTAAAATGAGGGCGTGTCAAAAGTGGCATGCCCTTTATTTATATGAAAAGGTTAAATCACGCCTTAAATCACAAAGAAAGAACTAAATCTGCTAACAGAACGGCTGTTTCAGATTCATCTTTTTGTGCGTCTTTGGGTTTCCATGCTACAATGAATCGAACGGATGCGGATTTTACTTTATAACCTTGTTCCTGCCATCCCAACAATGTGGTCTGCATGTTTTGTGATAACTTTGCTACAGGTTTATTGGTTAGTGTGTTATACAAGCAGAAATTGTTGTAATTTAAAGCATCGCCACTTCTTAAAACCAATACCTCTTGTTTAAGTCCTTTGAAAAAACCTAGATTGACATCTTTATGAGAAAGTTGTAGAACAATTTCTTCGGGCATGGTATACTGTTGTTGGTCGTCAGTATATCGGTCTACACCTAAACGATTAAAGGAAGAACTATTTGTATGCACAAACAGTCTATTTTTTGCACGGGTCATTCCCACATAGTATCGACGCATTAGATGGGCGTCCTTCGAATAATTGTCAGATATGAGCATATATACGTCATCAAACTCTCGACCCTTCGCTTTATGAATAGTAGATACCACAACATCTGTACCTGAAACATCACAGAAATCTTCCAATGATGATTCCAATATAAATTCTTTGAAATCACTAAAATATTTTGCTTTGTTAGTCTGTTCAAACAGTTGTACGCAACGTTTTATATACGTCAAACTTTGACTTTTCTCATAAGCGGCAAAGGTGACGCGTTTGGCATCTTCCCATAATGCATCCGGAATTAAGGGTGTCTTTACACGTTTGTCAATGTACTTCCAAAAATATCTCACTTCAACTAGGTTCCAGAAGGGGAAACCCTCCATAGATTGTATTAGTTTACTATTAATGCCTTGTTTTCGCAGAAGAGCAACTAGAATTACAGCTTCTTCGTTTGTTTGGGTGAGCGCACACGAATTGTTATTATTCATCTGATTGTGAATCAATTCTTCAACGAGTGGCTGATACATATACTTTGATTGATGGCGTGTCACCGCCACCCAACCATCTTCTTTTTTCATTGAGATAATTGGCGTACTTTTCATTCGTTGACTAATACCTTGCACAAATTCGTTGGCGAATTTAACCGGATGGTGAGCACTGCGATAATTCTCAGTCATTTCAATAAATTTGCTTCCGGGTTCTTGCGTCAACTGATACATATACCTAGAATCAGATCCACGAAAATCATAGATGTTTTGATCATCGTCACCTACCGCAATTATACGCATCTCCTCGTTTCTAGTCATGAGAGCCTTAACAAGTGCATGTTCTTCAATACTCATATCCTGAGCTTCATCAATGACTAGTACCGTCTTTCCTATTTTGTTTGGCTCTACTTCTCCTTGATCAATCATATCGGCAGCTTTTGATACAACGTTTTTGGCTGCCTCAAGATTTCCTATTCGACCCAAAAGATCAAAACAATAAGAGTGAAATGTCTTTATCTCGACAAAATGAGCGGCATTGCCTATCAGTTCCATGAGCCTCTGTTTGAATTCCGTAGCGGCAGCTCTTGAAAATGTTAACATCAGAAGTTGTTCGTGTTTTACATCCTCGAGCAGTAGAAGTGATGCAAGCTTATGTACCAATACCCGAGTCTTTCCACTACCGGGACCAGCTGCAACGACGATGCAGCGCGAATCTTTATCGGAAATAATTTCCATTTGGCGTTGAGATAGCTGGCCAAACAGTTGTTTGTATTTCTGAGGTGTCAAGTTGCGTTGTATTTCACTTACTCTTTCTTCTTTGAAGTATTTTGAGACAAACTTTTTGTAGTCCATCTGGAAGTAGTCTTGAACGTACTGTAAAGCTGAATTGTAATCTTTTACCATTAAATTGGCATATTCGCCCACAATATGCACTTGCTGGATTTTCTGCTTGTAGAATTCATTAAGCATTCGGTAATCATCTTGTTTATATCTTGATTTGCTGTCTTTTATTCTTTGTATATTCATCGCATTATATAGAACCAAAAAACCGCCTTCGAGTTTGAGAGCACCGATTTTCGACAGATACAGAAGTGCTTCTTCCACCTCTTCCAACTGTAGATTATTGAATCCGCTGAAAAGAGATTGAGAGTTTGATTTTATTTGATTTAAAAGTTCTACAACGGAAAATTGAACAGGCTTGTTCTGTGAAGTCCCTTTTGCCGTTTCAGCAGCTAAACGATATAACCATTCGATAGTAAAATGACTTATTTCCAATCGTCTTTCAAAACGTTTGGTGATTGATTCCATGTCTGTCAGACGATGGATTTCCATATTACGGTTTGCATCCTCTTTTTTGCGAATATATCCTTTGACAGTGAGGAAGTAGAGTAGTGTCCGAATATCTTTTTCTGTGGATGTAAGGATGCTGTCATTTACAGCATTATCATTCAGTTGTTTGCATGATATCCGCAAAGAATCGTCAGGAATATGATTGAGTATGTATCGTTCCAGTTTCCCAAAACGTTCGAGTTGTGTCCACGATTTCCGTTCCGAACTACCTACATCCAACAGATAAGCAGATATATCTTTACTGTCCGCTAAAATACCTTCTTGTCTCATTCGTTCTACAGCTGATATGACTTCATGCTTACTTATTCCCAATATGTCTGCCAGATAATCAATTCGTGATTCAGCTTCAGAATCTTGAGCCTTAGCAATATGTTTCTGAGAAATCAGTGATTTGATGATGCGTACAGCTTTATCTATTTCATCACTGCCAAATAATAGCGAGGCTGATATCCGTTCTCTTGCTTCATCCATGTTTTTTACTGTAATACCTGTTGCATATACATGGGGCACGTTGTTCCCTCTTACCAAATATCCACTTTGCTCCAAAGCAGCCAAAGCTGTGCGCACGCGGGTTTCAATATCAAACACTGAATCATCCCAGCCTGCCTGCCGGGCAATCTCTAATGCAGAACAGCTCACTCTCATGCGTTGCCTGGTAAGATCTTTTATAGCTTTCCATATCTGTTGAATTTCGCTAATACTTAGTTTTGTTTGGTTCAACAGTATAAAATGTTTGTCAAGATCATTGTCACTATAAAGCACATAGCAACGTGCACTGAGGCTGGGATCACGACCAGCCCTGCCTGCTTCTTGAACATAATTCTCTAATGAATTAGATATATCGTAATGTACCACAAGACCGACATCTTTCTTGTCAATTCCCATACCGAAAGCTGACGTAGCTACGATGATGTGTACTTGATCATTCATGAATGCATCTTGGTTTGCAATCTTTTCATCAGAATCCATTTTGCCATTGAAAGGCAATGCTTCATAACCGTCATGGGTTAACTTGGCTGCTAGCTCTTTTGTGTGTTTTGTGCGTGATACGTAAATAATTGTTGGGCAATTATGCTCACCCATAAGACTCCTAAGTTTTGAGTATTTATCATGATCATTTTCAGCATGTATCACGGAATAGCGCAAATTTGTCCTTGAAGCCTTTGATGCGAACAACTCCATATCTAAATTCAACATCTGTTTGAAATAGTCACAAATATCTTGAACGACTTTCTGTTTGGCCGTAGCAGTGAAGCATGATATGGGTATCGGATTCTTACATCGTTTTTTCTGTTGGTATTTTCGTATGAATTTCCCTATGTAGAGATAATCAACTCTGAAATCCTGTCCCCACGAGGAAAAGCAGTGGGCTTCGTCTATTACAAATCTCACGACATGGCGTGCCATCAAAATTTTCTCGATGGTTTTTGAACGAAGCATTTCAGGAGATATATATAAAAGTGAAGCTTCTCCATCTTGCACTCTTTGTATGGATAGCGCTCTTGTGATAGGGTCTAACAGACCATTAATGGTTACAGCATCAGTAATACCTCTGTCAGCAAGATTATCTACCTGATCCTTCATTAGCGATTGTAATGGTGAAATAATGACTGTAAGTCCATGTACTGAACGGCCAGACATGAGTGCCGGTAATTGAAAAGTAAGCGATTTTCCACCACCCGTAGGGAATATTGCCAGCAATGACTTACCCTTTATTGCTGCTTCGGCAGCTTGCTCTTGAAGCGGTTCACCTTCATAGGTGCGGAAATGTTCATATCCAAAGAAAACTTTTAAGTTATGGAGCACATCCAGTTGGGTATTACAATAAGCGCAATTTTCATTGCAACTGGTATGACGCAGAAGCTTCACGATAAATTCAACGTCTGGATAATTGTAAAGTACCCATCCGGGAGTAATGGAGCGATAGTCGGTAGTGTCTATTAGCGCCAATGCGTATGCTAATTCGCATGGATGTTGCTTGATCAGCATATCAATATCTGCATGTCGGCAAATTTTTCCGACATAAAGGTCTTTTACGAGTTCAACTAGTCCTTCATTGACATGTTCAGCACCCACCATGCTAAGAAATCCTTCAAACTCTTTCTTATCCTTTAGTATAGATGCAAACAACTTGCGCTTTTTGTCCGACAATGAATTCCATCGGGCTATTTCGTCCAATAGTAGATCTTTTGCCTTTTCGCAATCGTTCACAGGATTATTTATCTGCTCACTTATCAGTTTGTCATCTTTCAGCAACCTATGATAAGGGCGTTCCGGAAACAATAAAGGCGAGATATAAAGTGTATCGACAAGAAACCAGTGACATGGTTGATCAATGAACAGGTATTTAGCATCATGATGAATTATATTGTGTCCGCAGATATAGTCCGTACCATCAAGAAAATTAAATAGTTCCTCTTTAGAAGTTTTATGGTAGGTTGCTCCATCGTGCCGGAGTGCACCTATATCATGAATTTTATGATCTTTCAGGCCAATTTCAATATCTATAATGACATAATTGGGGAGGTCATGTGGTGCAGATATAATTTTATGACTGATTACATTGTTTGTGTTCTCAGTATTTCTGATTCCTAAGAGTCGGTTCCATATTGACATACTTGTTCAATATAATAAGGTGTTTTATAATTTGAATTTATAATGTATCTGCATGTTTTTCAACTTGTCGTTTGGATAATACAACCCAACATCATTTACAAAGATATGGATAATATCCAAAAAAATGTGACTTTGAGCCAAATTGATTATGTTGTAGAGCGAATATGTAGTACTTCTCCGAATGTTTCATCCAAATAAGATGATTGATTGTAACTTTTTTGTTTTTATGCACGAATAATAAATAGTTTTGTTTAGTTTTAAGTGAATAATGACTAGAAATAGATAAATACCTATCAAAAAATATAAGAGGAGCGTAATTCAATGAGTTACGCTCCTCTCTTTTATTTCTTGTGTTTAACTATCGTTCGTTTCGTAATTTGAGTTATATTCGTACCGGTACTTCTTTGTTAGACGTTGTGATACGTTAATCAGATTATAACTGAACAAGAATACTTTGATATATCAACAATCGGTAATATACTGCCTTTAGCTATAACCTGTTGAATAAATGAATCACATTCCTGTTTTGTCATCTTCTTCCTTATATAGGCGTAATATAGAAAATCAAGCGTTGTTAAATAGGTGATATCATGTGATTCACAATACTCTTTGATGTCTTTGAGATTGCTACTTCCTAGTACATCGTGATTCTTATAGCAATAAATCATGCAAGCACTTTCTCCCTTGCCTAGAGTCTTCAATAACAAAGCGTATTCTTTCATCATGGAACCGTTAGGTTTGAATTCAATTATTTGAATCTTGGAAGTCATGAACTTAGATATGTTATCAATGAAAGTTTTAGTCTGTGGGTTTCTAGTTAGCTCTGCATAAACAACATCAAGTATCAAATATTGATATTCTGGAAAAATATCGAACAGGATAGTAAAACAATCACCTTTCATGAAATGAATGACAACATCTGAATCAAGTACAATTTTTGTTTTATTATTTGCCATTGTAATCCAATTTGTTCAAAAGCTCAATATAATGGCCTTCCGATATTTTACCTGCATCAAAGAGAATACGAGCTTTTTCACCAAAATCACCGACAATTAGATTTTCATTTCCTGGCTGATAAAGGGAGGTGTCATATCCATATTCACGTGCAGACTGAGTAGCCGATATCTTTAGTAATTCTTCTTTTGATGCCTTGTTGATGAATGACAAATCACTTAATCTGTTTAGAAGGGCTTGGCGTGACACAGAATAGTAGTGTTCTATTCTCAATACAGAAGCCAAAGTCACTTCGCCTTTTTCAACTTCATTTTTTGATAATAATTGTAGGATCCCATCTTCTGGCATCAGTAGAATGGAAGCAAACATATTGGCTTGTTGCTCAATTGGATTTTTTGATCCGTTACTTAAGGTACATTTATGTGGTTTTGGATTCTCTTCTATAAAAAGGTGGAACAACTCATGGGCAATAGTAAAATGTTGTCTTCCTTTGGAATGATTGGAGTTGATAAGCATGAAACGATGCGAGGAAGAGTCTTTTAAACTCATTCCACAGAAATCATCCGACAATGGACGGAATATACTAACAACTTTCAGTTTAAGAAGTAAGCTTTTTAGGTTGATGGCATCTGTATTTCCTAATCCAACATCTTGGCGGAATTTTACAACCATCTGTTCGATCAATCTTATTTGATTTGTTCTCATAGAGATGCTACTAATTGGTCCATTTTGATGTAAGATTTAACAATATCTTTAAAATGAATAATCTCTTGTAAATCATTACTATTAAGATCTTCTATTCTGAAAGCTGTTGCCAAAATCATGTCTTCAGAAACATTTTCTTCAAAGAATACATATAGCTCGCAACCGAATAAATCTGCTGCTTTCTCCAATAAATCCAATGGCATTTCACGTTCCCCACTTTCGTAATTGCTATAAGCAGAACGGTTGATTCCGAGAGCTAAAGCTATTTCTTCTTGAGTGAAAGCTGAAATAGATCTTATTTTCTTGAGGTTATTTCCTACGAGCTTATTCATGGCTGTTTATTATTTCGTGGTTCTTATTTCCGTGGCAAATTTACTGCTTATATTTATATATGTATAATCTTGCCACGGATTTGTTTTGTATTTAACACTTTCGTATGTGGTTTTGTTGGTTATTAGAATACTTTTTAATTAGTATCCATTTTAAAAGTCAATTGGGAGCCAAAGTTATAGAAATGTTCTGTATTTCATTACTCTCACCTTCACTTAAAAACGCCTTTATGTTTTTCAAAAACATAAAGAGCTTTTTTAAAAACATAAAGAGGTTTTCAGCAGAACCTAATAAAGCTGTAAAATGTTGAATAAGTATATAATTATTATCCTGTTATTGTCTTTAAGCGAACAAATCTTCTACTCAGGCTGAAAAGAAAATAATCACTTTTATATTCATTATTTATTCATTCCCCTTAGCGTATCTTTCCGTCGCTCCTTTTTGCGTTATTTTCGCTAAAACCTTTTTGTATAAGGCTTTTATGCATAATATCCTCTTGTGGCATATTTTTAATGATGCTGGTTGAGATGCTAACAAGGTTCCGGCTCTAATTAATACTTAATGTGTTAACGATACAATATATTGTGTTTATATTTTACTATTATGTCAGAATGATAGAGTGATGTGGTAAATATTGGTTGATAATGTAAGTGGAGTTACTGTGCTCATATTTTCGTGTTATTAAACAAATTGCTTTTTTGTGAGGGGGTACCCCCGACGGGAATAATCGCCCCCGAAGATTTGAATATAAAGTGAATATAAATATTTTTTTTGGCTCTCCTTATTGTATGCTTAATCTACTGATAATCAGTTGATAAAGCTTTTTTTGTTTCGTCTTTCGAAAAATTGGAATGAATAGATAATTTGTTTGCTTATGCAATTGTTTGATCCTCTTTTTTGTGTAGAAAATACCTTACTTATTCGAGCGATCATGAAAGATTTTACAGGTGAACCAATAGAATTAATGGCTATCTGCTAAATGCAACTAATATGATTTATACTTGTCTATTTGATATTAAAAAACTACTTTTGCTGTACAATTGTAATACATAGCACGTATGGAACGGTTCGAAGAGTTAACCGCGCAGATTAGTTCGGCTTTATGGGGGTGGCCGATGATTATATTACTTCTGGGAACACATTTGTTTCTTACCATCAGACTGCGCTTTCCTCAAGCCAAGATTTTCACGGCAATTCGTTTATCGGTCACAAAAGACGATAATGCCACTGGTGATGTTAGCCAGTTTGGTGCATTGGCCACTTCGCTGGCTGCTACCATTGGTACAGGCAACATTGTGGGTGTGGCTACTGCGGTTGCGTTTGGCGGTCCCGGGGCGGTGCTCTGGTGCTGGCTGACCGGTGTGTTTGGTATTGCAACAAAGTATGCGGAAGGGTTGCTTGCCATCAAATATAGGGTGCAGACAGAAAACGGTGAGATGCTTGGTGGACCGATGTATGCCTTGGAGCGCGGACTGAAAATGAAATGGCTGGCTGTGCTGTTTTGTGTGTTCACGGCAATTGCGGCGTTTGGCATTGGTAATACCGTTCAGGCAAATTCTATTTCCATGCTGCTGAATGAGAGCTGGGGCATTTCAACGTACGTTACCGGTGGCATTCTTTGTTTGCTTCTGGCGCTGGTAATCCTTTTCGGATTAAAAGGAATCTCAAAAGTTTGTTCTACTCTGGTGCCTTTCATGGCTGCCTTTTATATTGTGGGCTGTATCATCATTCTGTGGCTGAATGCTGCCTATCTCAAAGATACTGTCGTTCTTATTTTCAATTCGGCTTTCACTCCCCAAGCAGCCGGAGGAGGTTTTATGGGTACCACGGTGATGATGGCTGCCCGTTTCGGTATTGCTCGCGGACTGTTTTCAAATGAGTCGGGTCTAGGATCGGCACCCATTGTGGCTGCAGCGGCACGCACGCGCAATCCGGTACGTCAGGCTTTGGTTTCTTCTAGCGGCACGTTTTGGGATACGGTTGTTATCTGTGCGCTCACCGGACTGGTTTTGGTGAGCAGTATCATTGCTTATCCGGAAATTGACCATACGCAAGGCGGAGCACTCACGAAAATGGCATTCGGAAAGATTCCTTATATCGGACCTGCCATTTTATCGGTCGGGATCCTGACTTTTGCCTTTTCTACTATATTGGGATGGTCTTACTACGGTGAAAAGGCTATGGAGTATTTGGGAGGGAAGAAGTGGATCATTTATTATCGCATAGCCTACATTGCAGCGGCATTCGTAGGATCGGTCATGAATCTCACTGTGGTGTGGAACATTGCCGATAGCATGAATGCATTAATGGCCATTCCCAACCTGATAGCACTGTTGTTATTGTCGGGAGTGGCAGTCAGGGAAACCCGCAAGTACTTGTGGTCGGGAAGGCTTAATGATGATGAGTTCTGAAAAAGGCGAGGGGATACTTACCCTTGACTGATTGCTCTCAACCAGGCGATTTCTTTTGTCCAAAGAGTTTCGTCGGGTGTTTCCAGTATAATAGGTAGGTTGTCGAAACGAGTATCTTTCATCAACCTCTCAAAAAAGGCATTGCCTATGTATCCTTGCCCAATGCTGTCGTGGCGGTCCACTCGGCTTCCTACTTCTTTCTTAGAATCATTCAGATGGATTCCCCGTAAGAAAGAAAAACCGACTTCTTGCTCAAAAGCATTGAACACCTGATCGTAATCTTGCAAGAAATTGTATCCGGCAGTAAAGGTGTGACAAGTATCCAGGCAAACACCAACCCGGCTTTTATCTTCTACTTTGTCGATAATGTACCTTAGGTGCCAAAATTCATTGCCCAGGTTACTACCCTGACCGGCTGTATTCTCAATAACAGCAGTCACGCCTTTTGTTTTATCGAGGACTATGTTGATACTCTCCGCAATGCGACTGAGGCAGGCTTCGGTATCTATCTTATTGAGATGGCTGCCAGGGTGGAAGTTCAACAGTTTCAGTCCAAGTTGTTCGCAACGTTGCATCTCATCTAAGAAAGCTGCCCGGCTTTTGGTTAAACCTTCCTCTTCCGGATGGCCTAGGTTGATAAGGTAACTGTCATGCGGTAAGATGTATTCCGGAAGAAAACCGTATTTCTCACAGTTTTGCTGAAACAAATCAATACTTTCTGCGGTAAGCGGCTTGCTGACCCACTGACGTTGGTTCTTTGTGAAAAGGGCAAAGGCATTGGCCCCTATTTCGTGTGCATTAACCGGTGCGTATTCAACGCCTCCTGATGCACTGACATGTGCTCCTATGTACTTCATCTGATTATTTTTTCTATTCAACGCCCGCTATGAGGCTTTTGTTTTCTAAATTTTCAGTGAAGATAAAAAAAAGCGGAATAAAGCGTAGGGTTTTTCTTTGCTAACCTATCATATTAGTGAACCGGTTATTCAAGTTATGTTTAATGTCTAAAATCATACAATTATGAAAACCTTGCATTTTATTACAGTAGCAATCATCCTTACCCTTTTACTTCTGGGCGGAACAGCTGTTACAGCCTCTGCAAAAGACGGATCGGGATACACTGAAATCAGCGGTGTGGTGAAGGATAGACAAACAAAGAAAAAGCTGGGCTATGTGAATGTATCTGTTCCCGGGACGAGTATAGGTACCATTACTAATGCAGACGGCGGCTTTTCTATTAAAGTAACGGACAGTATCCAGGCAGAAGCATTGGAGATTTCTCATGTAGGCTATTTCAATCAACGTTTACCAATAAAGAGACATGACATGCACGATGTAACTGTATTCTTGATGCCCAATGCGGTAAATCTTCAGGAAGTGGTTATTCGCGGGGCCAATCCCATTAAACTGGTAACCGAAGCCATTCAAAAAATAAAGGTGAATAATAGTGCCAACCCCAATATGTTGACCGGATTTTATCGTGAAACAATTAAGAAAAGAAGGAGTTATATTAATATATCAGAAGCAGTCATCAACATCTATAAAACCCCCTATACAGAAAATATTAATCTGGATCGGATACAGATTCATAAAGGCAGACAACTATTAAGTCCCAAAGCGGGTGATACACTGGTTGTGAAGCTGGCCGGCGGTCCCAACCTGTCTATCTTTCTCGATTTTGTGAAGAACCGTGACATAATGCTGGATATAGAAACGCTTCATTATTACCGTTTTTGGATGGACAAATCGGTCATGATCAATGAACGTCCTCACTTTGTAGTAGGCTTTGAACCACAGGTAACTATGCCGTACCCTTTATTTAACGGTAAGCTCTATATTGATCAGGAAAGTCTGGCCTTTTCACAAGCAGAATTCAGCTTTAGCATGGAAGACCGGAATAAAGTAACACAGGCTGTGTTAAAGAAGAAACCGTTTAATCTGCGCTTTAAACCCGAGGAGATAACCTACTTGGTAACGTATAAACAACATAACGGACGAAGCTACCTGAATTACATCCGGTCGGAATTTAATTTCAAGTGTGATTGGAAGCGCCGTCTATTCTCTACCAGCTATTCAGTTTTGTCAGAGATGGTTGTTACCAATATAAAAGAGAAGGGTGTTGCTGTTATTCCTTACAAATTGGCGTTCCACGAAAAAAATTCACTTTCCGATAAAGTCTCTAACTTCTACGATGAGAATTTCTGGGAAGACTATAACATTATAGAACCTACCGAATCATTAGAAAATGCGGTCAACAAATTGAAAAAGAAATGGTAGCAGATAATTTAATCCTTTTCGAACATACATTGAAAAGTTTTATATATATTTGATATTCAATTGGTTAACTCATAATGGTTATGCTGGAAGATTTACTTATTCTACGAAAAATAAAAGAGGGGGATATCAAGACATTCGAATCTGTCTTTCGACTCTATTATTCCCCTCTTTGTCTGTATGCATTCAGTATAACCGGCCGCAAAGATATTGCAGAAGAAATTGTTCAGGAACTGTTTTATGTTCTTTGGAAAGATCGTGATAAATTGCAAATTCTTCATTCGGTTAAATCTTATCTGTATGGTGCCATCAGGAACCAATCACTTCAGTACTGCGAACACGTCAATGTGCGCGAACGATATAAGGAACACCAGCTGAATGCAGAAGAACAGGTGCCGGACTCAACCCCCGAAGAAATGTTGGAATACAAAGAACTGGAGGAAGTGATAAACCGCACGTTAAAGAAGTTACCCCAAAGAAGGCAGGCCATATTCAGGATGCATCGCTTGGAAGGGTTGAAATATAAAGAAATAGCCGACACGCTATCTTTGTCAGTGAAAACCATCGAGGCAGAAATGACAAAGACCTATCAGGAATTACGACGTGAAATTGAAAAATATACCTATGTTTTATGAAAAGCAGAGAAGAAAAACAGCAGAAAACAGACAAAGCATGGAATGAACTCTATGCACGTTTGGAACAAGACGGTCTGTTGCCACAAGCAGATGCTCCTGTAAAGCAGCATTTTATGCAGTCTGTTCCGTTGCGGTGGGCTGCTTGTATCGCTTTGCTTTTAGCAGGCACAGTGGCGGCATGGTTTATTAAAACGAATTTCTATGCGGGAGAAGATAAGCTTTTGTTGGCTAACGAGAAAGGAAAACCTACGTTGGTTAACACTTTCGAGGACGGATCCATTGCTTATTTAAGTGAGCAGGCCTCTGTGGAATACCCCCGGCATTTTGCTGAAGACAGCAGGGAGATCTATCTCAAAGGAGATGCTTTCTTTGAAGTGAGCAGTAACAAGCAAAGGCCGTTTGTTATAGAAACTCAACAGGCACGGATTGAAGTTGTAGGTACTACTTTCAATGTGCGAAGCAAAGATAATGAGTCATTTTCTCTGTCTGTGCGTACCGGCAAGGTGAAGGTTACGTCTAAAAAAAGCGGGGAAAGCGTTTTTGTTACGGCCGGACAAACTGCTTTATTAAGAGATGATCAGCTACGCGCATTGCAAACAAGAGATTTTGACCAGTTCAACCGTTACTTGAAATTCATTCATTTTAAAGATCAGCGTTTGTCGAATGTGGTACGTATAATCAATGAGAATACTGATTCTATACAGCTAAAAATATCTCCCGAATTGGGCGACCGGTTGTTAACAGTGACATTCCACAATGATTCACCGCAAACCATGGCTCAGCTTATCTGCTTGGCTCTAAATTTGGAACTGACTGTACAACAGAATATTATTAATATCAACCAACCTAAGTAAATACTGTGGGCAAAGAAAGACGACATACTGTTCGTTTGTTCTCTGTGCTGCTTGTGCTACTCTTTGTTTCAGTAGCCATTCAAGCCGGAGGTACAGATGATGTACTCAGTCGTCTGGTGAAGATAACGACGACGAAAGGCAGCCGTTATCAGTTACTTAGGCAAGTGTCAGATCAAACAGGTTATTATTTTATTTACGATAGTCAGGTAATCAATAATGATGAAGAGGTCAAAGTTCGCAAAGGAGAATATACAGTCAGAAACGCCATACATCTTATAACGGGAAACGAACAAATCAAAATAGGTATTTTAGGTAATCATATATTATTAAGCCTTCCCGTGCCCGAAAAGGCGCCTGTGACACCACTCACTTCCCCTGAAAAGACCCCCTATGTTATCAAAGGCATGGCGTATGATCGGGTATCCAAAGAAGTCATATCCTATGCTTCGGTGGGGGTGAGTGGTACTTCTATCGGAACGGTAACAAACCAAAACGGTCAATTTCAATTGATAGTGCCCGATTCACTGAGTCATTTATCAGTCAAGCTATCACATGTAGGTTATGAAAGTTCCGAATATCAGATTTCCGCTTTGAATGGTAAACACATTGATTTTTACCTGGAACCAAAGATTATACCGCTTCAGGAAGTCATTGTGCGGGCTGTAAATCCCGTGCAAGTACTTAACCGCATGATTGAAAACCGTAAGTTGAACTATTCATCCCGTCCGGTTTACCTGACCACCTTTTACCGTGAAGCGATTGAACACAAAAATAAGAAGTTGGATATTACGGAATCTGTCTTGAAAATCTATAAACAGTCTTACCGGACTACAGTCATGACTGATCAGGTTAAGCTGATTAAAATGCGTAGGGTTTTTAAAAAAGAAGCCACAGATACCATTTTTACCAAGATGAAATCGGGTATTAATACCTGCCTTGTTCTGGATGTCATGCGAAGTATGCCCGATTTCCTTGAGACTCGCGGAATAGAATCAAACTTCACCTACACCTATACGGATATAACCGAGATAGATGGTAGAAGAGTGTATGTCATCTCTTTCGAGCAGAAAAAAGAGATTAAAGAGCCTCTTTATAAAGGGCAACTTTATATTGATACCGACAATTATGCGTTGGTGGAGATTCGTTTTGAGATCAATCCGTTGTATGCCGAGAAAGCAACCAATATGTTTTTGGAAAAGCGAAGCCGTGATTATAAGTTAACCCTTCGTTCGGCCACCTATAAAATTTCGTATAAACCCTCCAGCGATCATATCTATTATTTAAATCACATCAGGGGGGATTTGGAATTCAAAGTAAAACGCAATAGACATTTCTTCAGTTCACCATTGCATATTTGGTTTGAGATGGTAAATTGCAGAACAGATACAGAGAATGTGAACAGCTTTCCACGGGAAGAACGGCTACCAACGCGCAATGTTTTTTCAGATACGAAACACGAATACGATGCTGACTTTTGGGAGCACTTCAATGTTATATTACCTGAAGATGAGTTGAGACAACTCATTATGAACAACTTAAGTGAGGTGAGTGAATAATACCTCCTGCACTTAACTTATCGGCTTTGCACCGGATTAGATAAGTGCAGGAAGCTGGTAATTTACACTAAATCACCAATTTCATTCAAATTCTTCTCAATGTCCTCATCAGAGAGAGAGAAGTTAGTCAGGTTGCCCGACAAATATTGATCGTAAGAAGCCATATCAATCAGTCCGTGACCCGATAAGTTAAACAGGATCACTTTCTCTTCGCCGGTTTCTTTGCATTTATTGGCTTCGTTGATGGCAGCAGCAATGGCATGACAAGATTCTGGTGCAGGAATGATGCCTTCGGCACGAGCAAACAGACAACCTGCTTCGAATGATTCCAGTTGTTTGATGTCAACCGCCTCCATAAGTCCGTCTTTCAGCAATTGCGAAACGATAACACCTGCTCCGTGATAACGCAAACCACCCGCATGAATGTTGGCCGGTGCAAAGTTATGACCCAACGTAAACATAGGAAGTAGGGGAGTATAACCTGCTTCATCGCCAAAGTCATATTGGAATTTACCACGGGTAAGTTTAGGGCAAGATGCCGGCTCAGCGGCTATGTAGCGAGTTTTCTTTCCTTCTAAAATAGTATGCCTCATAAACGGAAACGCAATACCTCCGAAGTTGGAACCGCCTCCGAAACAGCCAATGATCATGTCGGGGTATTCACCCGCCATCTTCATCTGCTTTTCAGCTTCCAAACCGATAATGGTTTGATGTAAAGTGACGTGACTCAGTACAGAACCCAACGTATATTTGCAGTTCGGAGTTGTTTGAGCCAACTCAATGGCTTCCGAAATGGCTGTACCCAAGGAACCCTGATAGTTAGGATGAGCCGTCAGAATGTTTTTGCCGGCTCGGGTCGACATAGACGGAGACGCAGTAACCTGAGCACCGAACGTTTGCATAATGCTTCTGCGATAAGGCTTTTGCTCGTAACTGATCTTTACCTGATAAACAGCAGCTTCCAACCCGAAGACTTTGGCTGCGTATGCCAGTGCTGCTCCCCATTGGCCTGCACCGGTTTCGGTGGTAATATTGGTAACCCCTTCCTCCTTACAATAGTAAGCCTGCGCCAAGGCAGAGTTCAGCTTATGAGAACCAATGGGACTTACACTTTCATTCTTGAAATAAATATGAGCGGGAGTATTCAGTTCCTTTTCCAAACCGTAAGCTCTCACTAGTGGAGTGCTTCGATAGTACTTATACATCTCCCTGACTGCTTCGGGAATTTCAATCCATTGATCAGTCTGGTTGAGCTCCTGACGGCTAAGTTCTTCTGCAAAGATCGGATAAAGATCTTCTGCACTTAAAGGTTGTTTGGTGCCCGGATGAAGCGGAGGCATGGGCTTGTTTACCATGTCGGCTTGTATGTTATACCAATAGTGTGGAATTTCCTCTTCGGGAAGTATGAATCTCTTTGTTTTATTGCTCATAATATTATAAATTAAATGAATGTGAGGTCAAAAATAGCAGTTTTTTTTCTGATAACGACTAAAATGCAGCAGAGAATAGTTTTTCAACCGTATTTTCATTATGTTTGTGTAGCCTAAAAACTGTTGTACGAATGAAACTTTATCATAAATACTTCTTATACCAGAATAAACTACTGCAACCCTATATCCGTTCTTTTTTGGCGGCAACCGCAGTGATAACCTACGTTGCGTCCATTGCTTTTTTGTGTGCATTAATTTATCAGTACGGATTTGAACTAACCCCTGAAACCGCCGACAAACTAAATACTTTGTATAAGGCAGTATGGATTGTGTTTCTTGCAGATATGAGTCTGCACTGGCTATTGGAGTATGCCGATACCCGAAAAAAATACCGTAAGCTGGCGTGGGTGCTAAGCATATTGCTTTACCTGACCCTTGTTCCGGTCATTTTTCATCGTCCGGAGGATAATGGTAGCATATTAATGTTTTGGGAAATACTGCACAGCAAGCTTTATCACGTAGTTGTATTGTCTGTTTTGTCTTTGTTGCAGTTATCCAACGGATTAGTTCGTTTGTTGGGCAAGCGTACCAACCCTTCTTTGATTTTGGCCGTTAGTTTTTTTATTATCATTCTCGTTGGCACCGGGCTGCTTATGCTTCCACGTTGTACCATCAGCGGCATATCATGGGTTGATTCGCTGTTTATTTCAACCAGCGCTGTCTGTGTAACCGGATTAACGTCCGTCGATTTAACGACCACATTCACCACCGAAGGTTTTGTCGTTATTTTACTTTTAATACAAATTGGTGGTTTGGGTGTTATGACATTAACCAGTTTCTTTGCTTTGTTTTTTATGGGAAATACCTCTTTGTATAACCAATTGGTGGTAAGAGATATGGTTAATTCAAAGTCGTTAGGTTCTTTACTCTCCACATTGCTTTATACGCTGGGCTTTACACTTGTTATTGAAACCATGGGAATGATAACCATTTGGTTGAGCATACATGGAACCATGGAGATGAACTTGGAAGAAGAACTCGCCTTTGCAGTCTTTCACTCTGTTTCGGCCTTTTGTAACGCCGGATTCTCCACGCTTCCTGGCAATTTAGGCAATCCGTTAATGATGAATAACCACAACCTGTTCTATGTATTGATTTCTGTTTTAGTGATATTGGGTGGTATTGGTTTTCCTATTTTGGTGAATTTGAAAGAAATTATTTTCTATCGCCTGAAACGTATGACTCAGTTCCTGCTGCGGAAAAATAAAGTTTCTGCCAAGTCGGTTCAACTCTATAATTTGAATACGCGTATTGTAGTAACTATGACCTTTCTGTTATTGGCGGCGGGAACCCTTATTCTATTGGCATTTGAGTGGAACCATGCATTTGCCGGAATGAGCATTGCCGAGAAATGTACCCATGCCTTTTTCAATGCTGCCTGTCCGCGTACAGCCGGATTTTCCAGCGTTGATTTCTCCTTGTTCGGCATTCAGTCTATTTTAATATACATCTTGCTGATGTGGATTGGAGGAGGAGCCCAATCAACCGCCGGCGGTATTAAAGTCAATGCTTTTGCGGTTGTGATATTGAATCTGGCAGCTGTAATCAGAGGCAGTCAACGCGTGGAAGTGCACGGTAGAGAGCTGGCGCATGACTCCATCAGAAGGTCCAATGCAACGGTAGTTATGTCGTTGATTATACTTTTTGTGTCCATTTTCCTTTTGTCGTGGCTGGAACCTACTTTGCCATTATTATCACTGACCTTCGAGGCTGTTTCTGCATTGAGCACCGTAGGATCCAGTCTGAATTTAACTCCGCTTTTGCAAGAAAGTAGCAAATTGGTTATAGTCGTACTGATGTTTGTGGGACGCGTGGGACTTATCACCATGATGCTAGGTATTGTGAAACAGAAGAAAAATACGAAGTATAAATACCCCAGTGATAACATCATTATTAACTAGCGAATGGATAATGACGCAACTTTATGGAAAAACATTTTATTTATAATATGATTTGACTATTTTTGCAATGCATAGCAATTTTAGCCTTAAATGTAAGCCGATTATGTACTTGTGAGATTCGAATGATGAGAATAATATTGAAATGTTTTATAGCTTTAACATTATGGATAGCAGGCGCTACTGTCAGGGCCGCCTTAACCAATAACATGTTCAATATTAGGCATATTGGTTATGCCGAAGGCCTTAGTAGTCAACGGGTCTTTTCTATTGTAGAAGACAGCCACGGTGCCATGTGGATTGCTACCAAAACAGGAATAGATCGCTACAATGGGCACATTATAAAAAGCTATACATTGCCTGGCAACTTTTACTATGGTGATTTGGCGGGGCGTAAACTAGGCCTCCTCTACCATGAAAAGTACGGCCTTTGGGCGTATGACCACACCGGAAGAGTTTATCATTATTCCATCGAGAACGATTGTTTTGAACAATATCTCTATTTAGGTGAGTTTATTACCGGCGAAATCATTCTCAATAAACTCTATCTTGATCACGAAGGAACTTTTTGGTTCGGGCTCAACAAAGGACTTTATAAGAATGATGCGGACAATCGTGTTATTTCTGTTGTGCAGCAAAAGTACGTTAACGACATTGTGGCTGTTGAGAAAACACTTTTTATAGGTACTTCTACAGGGGTTTTACAACTTTCATATTCTAACTTAGACAAACCGCGTCAGTTGCTGGGCGGACATGATGTGCAAACACTGTTCTGTGATACGACTAAAAAAGAACTTTGGATAGGCACTTTCAATAGCGGTTTGCTAGTCATGAATTTGAATACAAACACTCTACTTCCTTTGAAGGAACAGTCTCCTAGCTTTCTTAATCCGGTGCGTGCCATCACCAACTATGACTCACACACCCTGCTCATAGGAATAGACGGCGGCGGTGTATATGTTGTTGATCGGGAACTGAAAAGAGCGCATCTGCTTATGAATACAGAAGATAGTACGGATACCTTTTTACGGGGCAATGGCATCTATGCAGTAACGAGAGATCAGCAAGGAAATATCTGGATTGGAAGTTACACCGGAGGGGTATCTATTGCTATCTTATTGAAATATCCTATTACGACTTTGACACACGAAAGAGGAAATCCACAATCCCTGGCAAACAACAATGTGAATGACATAGAAGAAAATGCCAATGGAGAATGGTGGTTTGCTACTGATCTCGGTATCAGTATTTGGAACAGATCTTCCCGTCAGTGGAATCATTGTTTGAAAGGTGCCGTAGCGGTTACTTTGTGCAAAGCCGAGAAGGGTTCGGTATGGGTTGGCACCTATGGAGACGGAGTCTATTTGTTAGATGCTCGAGGGCGTGTCATCCAGCATCTCAGCAAACAACAGGGAGGGCTCACTACCAACCATATCTTCTCCATCAAGCAAGATAGAGATGGAGATTTATGGATTGGAGGGTTAGATGGCAGTCTGCTCATGATGAAAAAAGGAGGAAAAGGCAAACAACTTTATGATATAAAATGGATTCAATCCATTGAAGTGGTTGACCATGACCACATAGCAGTGGCTACCGTAAATGGTTTTTGTTTGGTGAACAAGCGCACAGGAAAGATACGGCGCTATGCCACTGCTCAAGAGTACCACAAACAAAATACGAGCGCCTATATTGTTGCTATGCTTTTCAATGATGACAACACAGTTTGGCTAGGCACCGAAGGCGGTGGACTGAACCTATATGATATGCAAACGCGCCAGCTGAAAACGTTCACCACGAGTGAAGGCTTGCCGTCAAACGATGTGTATAGTTTGCAACGCGACCCAAAGGGACGTTTATGGGTGAGCACCGGAAAAGGGCTTGCGCTGATTGATCGCTCTCATGTTGCCAACCTTAATTACGTGGGCGACATAGATAAAGAATACAATAAGTCGTCGTTTGCCCGGCTAGCTAATGGAAAATTTGCCTATGGAAGCACTAATGGCGTTGTGTTTATTACCCCCAATGCAATAACCGGAACCGATTATCAGGCTCCGCTACGATTTACGGGACTCACGGTTGATTACCTTAGTGCCGACGAGGAAAGTAGGTTGCGACCTGTGATTCACAACATGTTGGCACAAGGTAGGGTTCAACTGGACTATGGCCACAATTCATTTGTTATCACCTTTGAGTCAATTAATTACCGCTTCCAGCGTGACATTGCCTATCAGTATATTTTAGACGGATATGATAAATATTGGAGTGATTTGTCGGTCAACGGCATGGCTCAATACACCAATGTATCTCCGGGTACCTACGTTCTCAAGGTGCGTAGCCTGCGTCGAAGCGATGGAAAGATTATATCCGAACGCACGCTGGTGTTGGAAGTCTCTCAGCCTTGGTGGAATTCCATTTGGGCATGGGTGTTTTATATTTGTGTGCTGGGCACCGTCTTTTATTTCATATTGCGATACAAGAGCAATCAACTTCAGAAGAAATATGATGAAGATAAGATTCGATTTTTCATCAATACGGCACACGATATCAGAACCCCGGTGACACTCGTCATGGCGCCTTTGGAAGACTTATACAAAGAAAAAGGACTTTCGGATAAGGCTCTTTATCTATTAAATCTGGCACGTAGTAATACCCGTAAGCTTAATTCGCTTATTACCCAATTGCTGGAATTCGAGAAGGTCGATACCCGCAAACAACAACTCACGCTAATTCCGTTGAATCTGAATGATATCTTGGCCGAAGAAGTTGCCAGCTTTCAATCTTTCTGCGACAAGAAGCAGTTGCATTTGAGCGTCTCTTTTCCCGATGAGGAGGTCTGTGTCATGGCAGATAGGTACCTGGTGGAAATGTTATTGGATAACTTGATTTCCAATGCCTGTAAATACACCAAACCTGAAGGTGCGGTTCAACTGAGCTTAAACTGCACGAAACGTAAAGTCGTGATAGAGGTGAAAGATAACGGTATCGGCATTCCCAAGAAAGCATGGAAACACCTGTTTACAGATGTTTATAGGGCAGACAACGCACTTGATACGCATGAAATAGGTACGGGATTCGGCCTTTTGCAGGTACATCGCATCGTGAAAATGTTACGTGGAAAGATATCTTTTCAATCAGAGGAGGGCAAAGGCAGTGTGTTTACGGTGGTGCTAAAAAGAACGGATTTGATGCCTGTTCCGGCTACCAGCCAACAAGCACTGGCTTCCAGAGAATTATTACCTGCCGAGGCTATCGACGTTGTAGAATATAAAAGTGAAGAAAAGCAAAGGTCCAGTAAGCAGACGGCTAAAGAAACTTTGCTGATTGTGGAAGATCACGAAGCTCTTCGTTATTATCTTCGCAAGACCTTTGAACCGGATTATAGGGTGGTGGAAGTACCCGATGGCAACGAGGCTCTTTCTTTCCTGGCCAACGAGTACCCCGATTTAATTTTGTCTGATGTTATGATGCCGGGAATACAGGGAGATGAACTTTGTAAATTGGTCAAAGACAATCCCGATACGTCAGGCATCCCATTTATTCTGCTAACGGCAAAAGTCAACCATGATGCAGTGATTGAGGGACTAAAGAAAGGAGCCGACGATTACATACCCAAACCTTTTAGTACGGAGATTCTGAAAATGAAGGTACAGGGCCTGATTGAAAATAGAAAGAGGCAAAGAGATTTCTTTATGCGACAGGCTATAACGCAGGTTGAAGCACACAGAAATCAGTTCACTAGTCAAGAGAGCATGGAGGAAACTGCAATAACAGAGACTCGTAGTGACAAGGAAGAACCCATGCAGGTGAATTCCATGTCTGAAAGCGATCGTCAGTTTGTGATACGCGCCACTCAACTGGTTATAAACAACATAGATGTAACGGACTTTAATATAAACATGTTATGCCAGGAAATGGCTATGAGCAGAACGCTCTTTTATAGCCGGCTTAAATCATTGACCGGTAAAGCACCGCAAGAATTCATCCGCATCATCCGACTGCAAAAGGCTGCTGAGTTATTGAAAGAAGGTAAAAACGTAACTGAAGTTGCAGTTGAAACAGGATTTGTAAACACTAAATATTTTAGTTCTTTATTTAAAAAGCAGTTTGGTACCCAACCAAGCAAGTACCAACAAAATGATTCTTCTCAGTAATACTTTGAGGCTCTTATTTCTGTTACCCTTAGTTAAAAGCTGTTTTTAAGAGGTTTGAAGGCAAAATTGTCTGCAATCAAACCTTAAATGTCAGCTATCAATCCATTGATTTTATCCACTCTTACCAACTTTGTACCCGGCTTTAAGACAAAGTGGTTCTTAAAGGATAAGTTTAACTAAAATACTATTATTATGAAAAAGGTAACAGCCTTATTGTTATTGTCAGTGTGTTCCATACAGCAATCCTGCTCATCGAACGATATTGATTTAAACCCCAACGAACAACAAGAAAAGACTGTTTTCAAAGAAGAATTCGACTCCTTTAATGCTAACGTATGGACGAAAGAAGTGCATGAAGCCGGGTGGACAAACCAGGAACTGCAAGCATACGATGAGGCGCATGTGTCAGTCGGTAAAGACGATGGTAAATCGGTGTTAATTCTAACAGCCGAACGTAAAGGCAACAAAATCATTTCCGGACGGGTAAATTCCAAAGGGAAAAAGAGCTTTAAATACGGAAGGATTGAAGCCAGCATCAAAATTCCCAAAACAGCCAACGGCTTATGGCCGGCATTTTGGATGATGGGAGACAATAATAAACCTTGGCCGCAATGTGGCGAAATTGACATCATGGAGATGGGTGAACACGGAGGTATTGCTTCGGGAACTACCGAAACTCAGGTGAACACTGCAATTCATTATGGAACCGATGCCGGCACCGGGCATAGGCTAGAATACCATTTAGCAAATGTCGCAAGCAGTTTGCAAGATGGCAAGTATCATACCTATTCATTAGACTGGAACGAAAATACTCTCACTATAGCCATAGATAACATGACACTGCATTCTTTCGATATCAGCAAAGATAGCGGACGCTATGATTATTTCCATGACAATTTCTATATGTTGTTTAATCTCGCTGTGGGCGGTTCTTTCACCGGAATCACCAACATCAATGATATTACAGCATTGAAAGATGGAGAAAAGGTGAACATGTATATTGACTGGGTGAAAATCTTTTATTAATCTTTATTATACATTCTATGAAAGTAAGAATTTGTAAGTACACGTTGTTTTGTGGTACACTATCTCTCTGTCTGTTGGGAGTTGTTCCGCAAATGAAAGCAACAACCAAACTTAATGATTTAGCAGTTGTACAACAAGCCAACAAAGTAACGGGAACTGTGAAAGATGCCCTTGGCCCGATTATCGGGGCATCTGTTATGGAGAAAGGAACCAGCAACGGAACCATAACGGATATGGACGGTAAGTTTAGTCTGAACGTGCGGTCCGGTGCTACACTTGTTATCAGTTATGTAGGATACAAAGCCAAAGAAGTGAAGGCTTCTCAAAGTTCTTTGAACATTGTACTCGAAGAAGATAGTAAGATGCTTAGCGAGGTGGTGGTTACCGCATTGGGTATCAAGAGAGAGCGTAAGGCGTTGGGTTATGGAATCGATGAAGTGAAAGGTGATGCTTTCACGAAAGCAAAAGAAACCAACGTGATTAACTCCATGGCAGGTCGCGTACCGGGACTGGTTGTGAGCCAGACTGCGGGTGGACCGGCCGGATCAACTCGTGTTATTCTGCGTGGTAGCACTGAGATGACAGGAAATAACCAACCTCTGTATGTGATTGATGGTGTGCCGCTTGATAACACCAACTACGGAAGCGCCGGCACATCGGGAGGATTCGACTTAGGTGATGGCATTTCGAGCATTAACCCCGATGACATTGAAAATATGTCGGTTCTTAAAGGACCTGCAGCAGCTGCTCTTTACGGTAGCCGTGCCAGTCACGGTGTTATCTTGATTACCACCAAGAAAGCCAATGGCAAAGAGAAACTGACTGTAGAGTATAACGGTACGCTGACTTTTGACACACAGCTGGCCAAGTGGAACGACGTACAAGATGTTTATGGTATGGGTAGTAACGGTACTTATAGCATTGATGCGGTGTCGAACACTAATAAGAGCTGGGGTCCTAAGGCCGACGGAAGCAACATGCTGAAGTATTTTGATGGAGTTGAACGTCCTTATCTTATCATACCCGATAATGCCTCGGAGTTCTTCCGTACAGGACTTACCGCAAGTAACACCGCTATTATCGGTGCAACCAATGGCAACACAGGTGTGCGATTTACTTATACTGACATGCGCAACAAAGATATTGTACCAAAGACTCACATGAGTCGTGATATTTTTAATCTACGTGCCAATACTTCTTTGGCTAATGTTGACTTTGACTTCAGTGCTAACTACACGCGCGAGAATGTGAAGAATCGTCCGGCATTGGGTGATAGCAAGTCGAACATTGGTAAGAACCTGATGACACTGGCCACTACGTATGACCAAGAGTGGTTGAAAACTTATCAGGATGAAAGGGGTGAGTATGCCAACTGGAATGGTATGGATCCGTATAATGTGAATCCTTACTGGGACATCTACAAGAATTCAAATGACTCTAAAAAAGACCAATTCCGCTTTAACGGAAAAGCAGTTTGGAATATCAACAAACACTTGAAGGTGCAGGGAACTGTTGGTACTGAACTCAATTGGTTCATCTTTGAAGATTATAAAGCGCCTACAACACCGGGCTATGAAGCCGGACGCTTACAAAATAGTAACTTCCGAAACCGGATGTACAATTTTGAAGTGCTTGGTCTTTACAACAACAGCTGGGGCGATTTTGATTTCAATGGTACCTTGGGTGGAAGTGTGTATAAGGTGAACAACCTGACAACTTTGACTACTGCCAAAGACATGCAAATTCGTGATGTGGTGGCTCTGATGAGTTTCAATGAAATCAGTATGGAACAGGATAGCTATCGCAAGCAAATTAATTCTGTTTATGGAGCGGTCAACGTAGGATGGAAACACATGCTTTATTTGGATGCAACTTTGCGCGGCGACCAGTCATCTACTTTGTCTGTTGACAATAACGTGTATGTGTATCCTTCTTTTTCGGGTAGCTTTGTGTTCTCTGAATTAACTAAATTAGGCGATTTAATGCCTTACGGAAAACTACGTATGTCATGGGCGCAAGTAGGTAGTGATACGGATCCTTATCAGTTAGGGCTTGTTTACACCAAATCGAAGTTCGCGTATCCGGGGTATACCATCGGGTCCATTTACAACAATACAATTCCCAACAAAGACCTGAAGCCAACCAAAACCAACTCGTTTGAAATGGGTCTGGAAATGAAATTCCTGAAAAACCGCATCGGACTTGACGTTACTTACTATACACAAAGCAGTAAGAATCAAATTATGGGTATGGCCAGTTCATGGACATCCGGTTACACTTACCGTTTGATTAATGCAGGTGAGATTCAAAATAAGGGTATAGAAATCGCGCTTAATACGCGCCCCATTCAGGTTAAAGATTTCTCTTGGGATTTGAATCTGAACTTCTCGAAAAACAGTAACAAGGTAAAGAAACTTGTTGATGGTATGGATATGTTTGAATTAGAAAAAGCTCCTTGGCTTGATGTGCAGGTTGCTGCGAAAGTGGGTGAGAACTTCGGCTCAATTGTAGGACCCGATTTTAAACGAAGCCCTAACGGCGACGTGCTTATTAGTGCTCAAACCGGTTTGCCCGAATATGATAAAAGCAACCATGTGCTAGGTAATGCTTCGTGGGACTGGACAGGAGGTGCTTCTACTACCTTGACTTACAAAAATCTTTCTCTTTCGGCTATTTTTGATGTGAAAGTAGGTGCCGATCTCTACTCCATGTCGGCTCGTGCTGCCTATGAATCGGGTAAGAGCAAAGAAACACTTGCCGGTCGTGAAGAATGGTATATGTCCGAAGAACAACGCCAGGCTGCCGGTATTGCCAAAGGTTCTGCCGCATGGAAACCAACTGCGGGCTTCGTAGCTCCCGGTGTTATCGATAATGGTGATGGTACTTATCGTGCCAACGATATTCGCATCAATCCCGAAGATTATTGGATGAGTGTATCTCGTAATGCTCCTTCTATGTTTATTTATGACAATTCTTATGTGAAATGTCGTGAGCTCACATTGAGCTATAACGTGCCCAAACTATGGCTGAAAGACGTGGTGAAAGGTTTGACCCTCTCATTTGTTGCGCGTAATCCATTCATTGTATGGAAGAACATTCCTAACATAGATCCGGATTCTAATTATAATAATACAACCGGTATGGGTATGGAATATGGTTCGTTGCCATCGCGTAAAAGTTACGGTTTCAACGTTAACGTGAAATTTTAAGGAGACCTCAAATTTAATTCACATATAAAGAAAATATACAATGAAACATTATCAATCATATATTATAATGATATGGGTGGCATGTGCTGTGTTCTTCTCTGCGTGTAGTGATGAATACATGGAAAAGATGAATACCGATCCGTCAAAAGCAGCCACCATTGATCCGAATGCACAGCTTACTACGGCACAGTTGCAGACTTACGGTGATCTCGGTATGGTAGAAATTTACCGTAACTATCTTTATGCGTTCAATCAACATCTGATGGGATGTTGGAATACTACGAACTATGGTGGTAGGCACACAGTGGATAATAGTGAGATGAGTCGCATTTGGACCTCTTTTTATCCCATGGCCATTAAAAACATTACAGACGCACAACATCGCACTGCCGATGATGCTAAAAAGGTAAATATCAACTCGGTTTTACGCGTGTACAGAGTCTATCTGATGTCAATTATTACGGATATTTATGGTGATGTGCCTTACAGCGAGGCCGGAAAAGGTTTTATCGAAGGCAAATACAATCCTAAATATGATAAACAAGAAGATATATATAATGATTTCTTCTTGGAGTTGACTGCTGCTGTTGCCAATCTGGATGCTAGCAAGGATCCAATTACGGGGGATGTGATATTCAACGGTGATGTTGCCAAGTGGAAGAAGTTAGCCAACTCTCTTCGCCTGCGTTTTGCCATGCGAATTTCGAATGCTGCTCCTCAAAAGGCTCAAGAGGAATTTGAAGAAGCCATTCAGGCTGATGGCGGTATCTTTGAGAATGCCGACGATGACGCGCTTATAAAATACATGGACATATCGTTCAGTTTCGGGCAAGAGGCGTATTCTGATTATCGTGGCAATGCGTTGTCGCAATTGCTTTTTGGTAATGATCCCGCTAACAATCCCAGTTATTTATGCTCTACCTTGTTTAACCAGCTCAACAACACCGGCGACCCGCGTACTTTCAGAATGGCACGCTTCTATTATGATGGACTTATGAGTTCAACAAGTCCTGCTAACCGTGTTGACCTCACGGATGAGATGATAACCAAAAACATCAAGTTTCAGCCACGCGACCCGGGTGCTTACTCTTGGGAACCATGGCCTACTGGATATGACAGCGATGTTTTAAAAGAACTCGCCAAGAATAATGCGGCTGTAAATCCGAGTGTAGCCCGTGAAACAGAGCCTAAGCTGGCCAATAATTTCCTTAAAGGAAGTAATCCGGGTGTGGTAATGACTTCTGCAGAGGTGAAATTCTTGTTGGCTGAGGCTAAGTTGAAAGGATGGAATGTGGGTAGCGCATCTGTAAATGATCTCTATAAACAAGGCGTGCGTGCTTCAATGGACTTTCTGACCAAAAGTTATGGTTGCCCCGCAGTATCCGACGAAGATTTTAATGAGTTTATGCAAAAGAACGGAATCGGTTATACCAATGAACAAAAGAAAGAGGCTATCAATACACAAGCTTGGATTCTTCACTTTACTAATCCTGCTGAGTGCTGGGCCAACGTGCGTCGTTCGGGTTATCCTAAATTGAAATCGCCCGAAGCTTACGGATTCGGACAATTCCTGACCGGAGGTGCCGAAATCCCTGTGCGTCTTTGCTATCCCGTACTCGAATCGTCATACAACAAGGAGAGTTATAATGAAGCATTGAGCCGTATGGGTGGAACCGATAGCTGGTACACACATGTATGGTGGGATAAAGATATTACGGAATAACGATAATAATAAATAAGAGCAAATATGAAAAAGATATATTTTATGCTGCTTGCCATGCTTGCTATGAATTTTGTATTCACAGCTTGTAGTGACGAAGCGCCCTTCTCAACGGCTACGCCAAATGATGAACCACGAATACTTGATCCGGTATTTCCGGATCGTGTAAACGGAAATTTACCCACCGTTGCCAATATCAGTCGGGATGCCAATTTTACAATGAAGCTGACAGTTACACCGGCGGACTATTGCACGGTTGCATGGCAGCTTGACGGTACTGTAGTTCATACCGGTACAGCACTTGATATGAATCTCAAAGCCGGAACATATAACCTGAAGGTTGTTGTTTCAACAGAAGCTGGTAAATCAACCTATCGCGAAGGTATTGTACAGGTTAATCCGCTGACTGATGATCCGTGGGCAACGGAAGTCGGGTTCGAACGCATGATTGCTCCGGGGGCTAAAGCACGTCTTTATGGTACCAACCTGGACAAAGTAAAAAGCCTCGTGATTGGTGGTAAAACCATACCTATTGATGCTTTTGTTGCCGCTGAAGATCAGAGTTATATTGAATATGTTGTGCCTGCTGATTTGGCTGAAGCCGATTATCGCGTGGTTTTGGTTGATGCCGATGGTAATGAATATGGTGGCAATGTAGTGAAGGCAACTAAGCTTGCACTGATTACATCGGGAGCTAGTAGAACGAATGCTAACAGAGAGTGGACCATGACCGGTATCAATCTGGATCAGATTGCTTCATTTACATTTGACGGTAAGGTGATTACAGAGTTTACGAAACAATCTGCAACGGAAATAGCACTGATATGCCCTGCTTTGTCAGACGGAGATTATAAGCTGGTAGGCAAGACAAAGGGTGGAGAAGATGTACAGTTCTATAGTGCCCAAGGAACAGGCGTTGAACAGGTGGTTACTGTTTCTTCCAAAGTCGTTCTTTGGCAAGGACACCACTATGTTTCATGGGATCTTCCGGATGAAAGTCCGAATAAGACTTTTAATTTGATCGGGGCAAATGCGTTTGATCAGATAAAAGCAGGTGCTGTTATGAGCATACATTATTCTGTGGCACCTGAAGCCGAATATCATCAGTTGCGCACAACAAGTGGTTGGTGGAATGATTTGGTTGGTACTTCGGTGATAGAGTTTTCTACAGATGGTGTAAAGGAGATACAATTAACGCAAGACATTCTGAATCAAATTAAAGAACAGGCCGGATTCCTTTGTGTGGGACATGGATATTACGTTGATATGGTGACTTTACAGTAATAATCGCCTGAAATATAAATAACTTCAATTATGACAGTAAAAAGAATAATAAACATTTTAATATTAGTTACAACGGCTACCTGCTCTATGCAGGCAGCCGCTTCTGTCCGTAAAAAAGATGTCCGAACAGAACAAAAGATTGAAAAAGTTCTTTCAAAGATGACGTTGGATGAGAAAATTGGTCAAATGACAGAGCTTTCCATCGATGTATTGGGAAGTGTTGTCAATGGCGAATTCCAACTGAATAAGGATAAACTGCATGAAGCCATCGGGAAATTCAAAGTAGGATCTGTACTGAATGCTCCGGGACCTGTTGCACAAAGCAGAGAGAAGTGGCAAGAGATTATTGGCGAGATACAGTCTGTGTCAATGAAAGAAATAGGTATTCCGTGCATTTACGGACTGGATCAGAATCACGGTACTACTTATACGCTTGATGGTACTTTTTTCCCTCAAAACATCAATGTAGGCGCTTCGTTTAACCCTCAATTAGCTTACGAAGCTGCACGTATTACCGCGTATGAAACACGTGCCAGTAATTGTCCGTGGACTTATTCACCGACGGTAGACATGGCACGAGACCCGCGTTGGCCTCGCGTGTGGGAGAATTATGGTGAAGACTGCCTGGTAAACTCAATAATGGGTAGTTTTGCGGTGCGTGGTTTTCAGGGAGATGATCCTAATAACATTCCGGCCGACCGTATTGCTACGTCGGTGAAACACTACATGGGTTATAGCATGGCGCGCACAGGTAAGGATCGTACACCGGCTTACATTCCCATCTCTGAACTACGTGAAAAATGCTTCGCACCTTTTAAAGAGTGCGTTGAGGCAGGAGCCTTGACTATTATGGTGAATAGCGGTTCAATAAACGGAGTACCGGTACATGCCAATTATGATTTGCTTACTCAATGGCTGAAAGAAGATTTAAAATGGGACGGTATGTTGGTAACCGATTGGGCCGATATCAATAACCTTTATACGCGTGAGCACATTGCTGCCGATAAAAAAGAGGCTATTCAAATAGCTATTAATGCAGGAATAGACATGGCAATGGAACCGTATGATCTTAATTTCTGCACCTTACTAAAAGAACTTGTACAGGAAGGCAAAGTGCCCATGAGTCGTATTGATGATGCTGTTCGTAGGGTTCTCCGCTTGAAATTTCGCTTAGGACTTTTCGATCGACCTAATACTCAATCTGCTGATTATCCGCTTTTTGGAAGTCGCGAACATGCTGAGGTAGCCCTTCGCACGGCAGAAGAATCACAGATTTTGTTGAAAAATAAAGATAACATATTGCCGCTTGCATCTGGTAAAAAAATCTTGGTGACAGGTCCTAACGCTAATTCCATGCGTTGTTTGAATGGCGGGTGGAGTTACACGTGGCAGGGACATCTGGCCGATAGGTTTGCCGGTAAATACAATACTATTTATGAAGCATTATGCCATAAATTCGGTTCAGGAAATGTTTCTTTAGAACAAGGCGTTACTTATAAACCTGAAGGCAGCTACACAGAAGAAAATGAGCCCGAAATAGAGAAAGCTGTTGAGGCTGCCCGTAACGTGGATGTTATCATTGCTTGCATTGGCGAGAATTCGTATTGTGAAACACCCGGTAATCTTTCGGATCTTGCTATTTCTGCTAATCAGCGTGAGTTGGTAAAAGCGCTGGCTACCACAGGTAAGCCTATTATTCTCATACTAAATGAGGGAAGACCTCGTATCATCAGTGATATTGAACCTTTGGCTAAGGGCATCATCAATATTTTGTTGCCCGGAAATTACGGTGGCGATGCATTGGCTAACATAATAGCCGGTGATGTAAATCCCAGTGCTAAGATGCCTTATACCTATCCTCGCAATCAAGCGGAACTAACTACCTATGATTATAGGGTGAGTGAAGAAATGGATAAGATGGAAGGTGTTTATGATTATGATGCGGTTGTCTCGGTACAATGGCCGTTTGGATTTGGCCTGAGTTATACCTCTTTTGAATATCATAATTTCCGAGTTAATGCAACTTCATTCACGGCGGATGACGAATTACACTTCTCTGTAGATGTGACCAACCGTGGCGCCCGTGCAGGAAAAGAAGCTGTGATGCTATTTAGTCGGGACCTGGTGGCATCGCTGACTCCCGAGAATCGCAGGTTGAGAGCTTTTGATAAAGTGGAGCTGCAACCCGGTGAAACAAAAACTGTTACACTATCTATTAAGGGCAGCGATCTGGCTTTTGTCGGTGCAGATGGTAAATGGGTGTTGGAAAAAGGAGATTTCCGTATGCAGAGCGGTAATCAGACACTGAATGTGACGTGCAGGCAGACTAAGAAATGGATGACACCTAATAGATAAGTAGCGAAAAAAGAATACTCAATGATGGATTTTAGCTAAGCTTTTAATCGTCTTAGGTATTTGGATACTAATATTATATCCTTTTTTATCTTGTTCATCAGGATAAAAAAGGATATATTTGTTTTATCAACAGCCTTAAGGATGATTACCGGAGCGGTAAAACAGAAAATGAACATCATTAATTAGTAAGTATGAAATACATAGTTTTGGGTTTAGGAGACTACGGACGAGTATTGTCTGAAGAGTTAGCTTCGTTGGGGCATGAAGTCATTGGCGCTGATATAAGCGAGAGTCGTGTTGATGCCATCAAAGACAAGATTGCGACAGCTTTTGTGATGGATGTCACCGATGAAATGTCACTTTCCGTTCTTCCTTTAAATAACGTTGATGTTGTTATTGTTGCTATCGGTGAGAATTTTGGTGCGTCGGTGCGTGTCGTTGCTTTGTTGAAACAGCGAAAAGTGCAACACATCTATGCGCGTGCCATCGATGACGTGCACAAGGCTGTTTTGGAAGCTTTCGGATTGGAACAGATCCTTACTCCTGAAGTTGATGCGGCTCATAGTTTAGTGGAAAGGCTCGATTTCAGCACGCATGTGGAGACTTTCAGGATTGATAGTGAGTATTGTGTAATGATGTTTCGAGTACCACCAAAAATGGTTGGCTTCTTGGTTAGCGAGTTGAACCTGACTCAAGAATTCGGTCTGAGACCCATTTCCCTGAAGCGAGCAGGGAAGGTGACTAATTTCCTCGGTATTTCATTAACCGAATGCCATGTGGTGACTGAATTAGCAGAAGATACCCGTATTCAGGAAAACGACGAATTGGTATGCTATGGAAAGTATCGAAATTTTCGAAGTTTTTGGAAAGCACTCTGATTATTAAGCTGAAATGAATTGTTTCTAACCAAATCTAATACGAAATTCAATGACTGTGACAAAGGATGATTTAGCTCTTTTTAATCAGTTTTTTGCTGATTACCAGCAAAGGTACATTCGTTTTGCGGTAAGCTACATTCGCGAAGTCACAATAGCGGAAGATATTGTGATCGACTCTATGATGTATTACTGGGAAAACAGAGCGAAACTGCCTCCTGATGCAAATATCCCTGCGTACGTATTGACTATTGTGAAAAACAAATGCCTCAATTACTTAAAGCATGTTCAAGTACAACAAGATGCTTTTGCTGAGATGACTGAACAGGCTCAATGGGAATTAAACACACGCATATCAACGTTGGAAGCATGTGAACCCGATGAGCTATTCAATCATGAGGTACAAAACATTGTGGGGGCTGTTCTCTCCAAACTACCCAAAAATACACGTAAGGTCTTTACGCTGAGTCGTTACGAAAATAAGTCTCACAAGGAAATTGCCGCTGAACTTAATATCTCTACCAAAGGAGTGGAATTTCATATTACCAAAGTTAATAGGTTGTTGAGACAGGCATTGAAAGATTATCTGCTCTATTTTCTATATTGGTTTTTTCTTGGCTGAAAAATAAATCACATTTCTTACTAGGGATATTTATTAATGAATTGCTATTATAATATATGGGTATGATAGGTATAGATAAAGAAGTATTATATCGTTTCTTCAATGGGCAGACGATGCCGGAGGAAGAGGTTAAAATAAGGGAGTGGATGGATGAGTCAGATGAAAATCGAAGAGAATTCTTTCATGAAAGAAAGCTGTTTGATCTGATGATTTTGAATGGACAGACACCAGACAGGCCGACTCTAAAAATAAGTTTCTTCAAAAAACGATTTTTTATTGAAACGTTAAAAATGGCATCGGTTATAACAATCGCTTTTGTTTTGGGATTTTTTTATTTCAAATCAACACATACTGCGAATGAAAAAGTCGCGATGCAAACGGTGCAGGTTCCATACGGTCAGCGTGTTAACCTGATTTTATCGGATGGAACAGTAGTTTGGTTGAATTCCGGTTCACGTATGACGTATCCGGAGTCTTTTAGTACAGGAAAAAGAGAAATCAACTTAGACGGTGAGGCTTATTTTGAAGTTGCACACAACAAAGAAAAGCCTTTTGTGGTTAAGACGCATTTATATGACATTGAGGTGCTTGGTACAAAATTCAATGTAGATGCATATTCTAAAGAGGGTAGCTTTGAAGGTGCTTTGCTTGAGGGGAAAATAAAAATTACGCGTGAAGGAGAAAATAGAACGTTGATTTTAAATCCGTCTTACAAGGCTGTGATGGAAAATAACCATTTGATGGTGAAAGAAATAGAAGACTATGATGTGTTTCGGTGGAAAGAGGGTTTAATCTGCTTTAAACAAGAAACATTTATCGATATACTCAAAAGTTTTCAAAAATATTATGACTTGAAAATTGTTATTGAAAACAGCAAGCTCTCTAATCCGGTAATAACAGGGAAGTTCAGACTTTCTGATGGGGTTGAGTATGCGTTACGGGTATTGCAGAAGGATGTCAAATTTAAATATAAAAGAGATGTAGATAATAATATTATATATATTCAATAGAATTAATTTATTTGTTAACCTTTAATATTTTGGCCTATGTAAAATACAGATCGTAAAAAAAATGTCGGCAGTACTGCAATACCACCGACACCAGACTAAAATCATTCCCGTAAGGGATAATATTAATCACACTTAAATGCAAAGATATGAAAAACATTCATTTCATGGATTTTTATACCATAAAAAATCCATCTCTTATCCATTTATTTAAAGTCATGAAAATTACACTTTTTTTGCTTTTTCTTTGTACTTTCTCTGCATTTGCAGTAGATGCACATTCTCAAAATGCAAGAGTCACAATTCATAAGGTTCAGGTTCCTCTCGAAGACATCCTGAATGAGATTGAAAGCCAGACTGACTATCTTTTTCTTTACACCAATGAAATTGATGTGGATAGAAAAGCTACTGTAAAGGTGAAGAGTCAACCTGTTTCTCAACTGTTGAACGGTTTGCTTGCCAAATCGGGTATCACTTATCAAATGGAAGGCACTCACATCATACTTTCCGAGAAGAAAGTTGAAGAACACCAGGCTCTTCCCGATAAAATTAAAGTAACTGGAACAGTCAAAGATGCAAATGGCGAGGTTATTATTGGCGCAAGTGTCGTGGAAGAGAATACGACAAACGGTACCATAACAGATATCTCAGGAAATTTCGTATTAACGGTGTCGGATAACGCTGTTGTAAAAGTATCTTATATTGGATATGTAGCTCAGGAAGTAAAAGCGGTGCAAGGTAAATCTTTAAACATTGTACTGCGTGAAGATACTAAAACGCTTGATGAGGTGGTTGTTATTGGTTATGGCATTCAACGCAAAGGAGATGTCACAAGTTCTGTTGCCAGTATTAAATCGGAGGATTTTAGTAAGGGCGCCGTTAAAGACGTTGGACAACTAATTCAGGGTAAGGTAGCCGGTTTGGCTATAACAAATCCAAGTGGTGACCCGACTTCGGGTACCCAGATAAAATTACGTGGTACAAATACTATTGGAGGTGCAAATACCGATCCTCTTGTTTTGATAGACGGAGTACCTGGTTCACTAAGCACCGTTGCACCCGAAGATGTTGAAAGTGTTGATGTGTTGAAAGATGGTTCGGCAGCAGCTATTTATGGTACCCGGGGCACTAATGGGGTGATTCTGATTACCACTAAACAGGCCAAAGGCGCTCAGATCAATTCTGTTGAATATAACGGCTACGTCAGTACTTCGCAAATAGTCAAGAAGCTAGATATGCTTACTGCCGATGAGTTTAGAGCTATGTATCCTACTGAAGATCATGGTGCAAATACAGATTGGCTGGAAGAGATAACGCGTACACCACTTACGCATGTGCACAATTTATCCTTGCAGGGCGGAAATTCATCTACTAGTTACATTGCCAATTTGAATTACAAATCCGGTCAAGGTATTATGCTGAAGTCAGGTATTGAAAGCTTTCAGGGGCGTATTGAAATTTTGCATAAGATGTTTGATGGTAAGCTACAGCTGAAGTTTGGAATGATAGGGAAAAAGAACCAATTTTCATCAACCAGCAGTGCCGGTAGTTTTAATGGATATACTTATCGACAAGCTATTTTGAGAAATCCAACTGATCCTGTGAAGAATGAAGATGGAACATGGTATGAAAACCTGAATAAGTTTGAATATGAGAATCCTGTTGCCCGATTAGAAGAATCTACAGGAAATGTTAAGAATACTGAGATGAGATATCTAGGCAATATAATATATAATCCGCTCAAAGATCTGAAACTGACTGCCATGATGTCTTATGTCCGTTCGAATAGAAACCACGGATATTCTGAAAGTTTGGAACACATCTCAGCTTTGAGAGATGGTTATTTCGGATGGTCATCTGTTGGAGCCAATACGCGCATGGAGAAACTTTTCGAATTAACGGCACTATACAGTAAATCTATTAATGATCATAAGTTTTCTGTTCTTGGAGGATATAGTTACAATGAAACAGATTACGAAGATATGTATTTTGCCAATTATGGTTTCCAAGATGATTACTTTGGTGGTTGGCATAACATAGGTATCGGTTCTGCTCTGAAATTAGGAAAGGCCGATGCCAGTTCATCTAAATCAACAACTAATTTGGTTGGTTTCTTTGGCCGTGCAACTTATTCTTATTTAGACAAATATTTATTAATGGCTAGTTTGAGATATGAGGGAGCCAGTCAATTATGGGGTACTGATAATGAATGGGGGATTTTCCCATCGGTATCTTTGGGATGGAGAATCACGCAAGAGGCCTTTATGAAAGAACAACGTTTGTTTGACGATTTGAAATTGCGCGTAGGTTATGGAGTTACCGGTTCGCAACCTGCCAATCCGTTCCTCGGCATTGCCATGTTGAAATATGATAAGTATGCTTACGTAGATGGGAAGTGGGTGCAGACTATTGTTCCTGCTTCTAATGCCAATCCGGATTTGAAATGGGAAGAAAAAAGAGAAACGAATATTGGTCTTGATTTTACCATGCTCAAAGGGCGACTCTCTGGTACAATTGATTTGTATAACCGCGATGTGGAAGGTTTGATTTACAACTATACGGTTCCAACTCCTCCTAACTTTTATCCTACTACGACTGCCAATGGAGGTAAGATGCAGAATAGAGGTATCGAAGTCCTTTTAAATATTGTTCCGGTTATAGCTAAAGATTTTGAATGGAATACTACTTTCACTTTTTCTACAAACTCTAATAAATTAAAGAGTTTGGACGGTAGTGTCTTTAAAACTGATTACGACTATTTTGATACCGGATGGTTGGCCGAACCGGTAAAGACTTCCTCTCACCGCGTACAGGTAGGCGAAAAGATTGGTAACTTCTGGGGATTTAAGGTTGTCGATGTGGATAATAACGGCAAGTGGATTTATGAAGACAAAGACGGTAAATTGGTTCCGTATGATGAGTTTTCCCGTGCTCCGGAAGAAAAGAAAATCATAGGCAATGGTTTGCCGCAGATGTATGCTGGTTGGAATAACTATGTACAGTATAAAAACTTTGATTTAAGTATTTCTATGCGTGGTGCATTCAACTTCGATATTATTAATGAAGCACGTATGTACTATGAAAACTCAAAGAATAGCCGATTGGAGAATCGTCTCAAATCAGTAAATAACAAGATATTTGGAAAAACGATGCTTAGCAAAGAAGTGGATCCCGAATTCAATAGTTATTACGTAGAAAAGGGCGATTATTGGAAAATAGATAACGTAACACTTGGATATACATTGAAAAATGTAGGAAAATATATAAAATCCATACGGTTGTACGGCTCCATATTAAATGCTTTGACTATAACGGGATGTGACGGCGTTGACCCGGAAGTAAGTGCTTCTGGTCTGAATCCGGGATATGATAGTCGAGATCAATATCCTAGTATCAGGTCGTTTACCTTTGGTGTTGGATTTAAGTTTTAATTAAAAAAATCAAAGCAATGAAAACAATTATATATAGAGGGCTAATTCTGCTGATTTTGTTTAGCACGGTACAAGCTTGTACAGAATTGAAAGATGATAGTTATGGTAATGTTGTTTCTTCGCAATATAATCCTAAGACAGAAGCTGATGTAAGTTATCTGGTTAATGCTGCCTATGTGCCCTGGCGGGAAACAATGTTGCTATGGAACGGAGTAGTCAGGGGACAAGAGTTGTGTGCGGATCAGGATGTTATTCCTGCTCGTGGTAATGGCTGGGTAGATGGTGGTATTTATAAAAGATGGCATCAACATGCATGGACAACAGATGATGATTCTGTGTTGCAACCGTGGTCCAGAACCTATACCGGTATAAACACTTGCAATAGGTTGCTTTCTCAAATAGAAGACGGAATCATTAATGTTTCCGGTGAAACCAAAGATAAACTTGTTGCCGAATTAAAAGTATTGAGAGCTTCGTATTACTATATTTTGGTCGACTTTTATGGTAATGTTCCTGTGGTAACAGATTTTAAAGATACATCTCTTCCTGTGCAATCATCCAGAAAAGAGGTTTTCGACTTTATCGTAAAAGAAATTTCTGACAATATTGAACTTTTGTCAGAAACGCCCAGAGGATATTATTATGGACGCTTAACTAAATGGGGCGCTTATACATTACTTGCCAAGATGTATTTGAATGCTGTTGTGTGGTCGGGCTCAGCTCAGTGGCAAAACTGTATAAACGCTTGTAATAAAGTGATTGAATTTGCAGAAAGAACAGGAGAATATGCACTGGAGGCAAATCAAAAAGATGTTTTTGTTACCAAGAACGAAAACTCTAAAGAAATAATATTTGCTCTTCCTATAGATGAAATTTATGTGAAAGATTGGAATGCCTTTGATTTTCACTTGTATACTTTGGCATCGGAAAGTCAGGCTACCTATAATTTCACAAATACACCTTGGGGAGGAGTTTGTGCCATACCTCAGTTTATTGAAAGCTATGATCCTGATGATGCGCGTTTAAAAGAAAACTTCATCTATGGGCAGCAGTATAAATCATCGGGTGAGATTTTAACCCGAAGTGATAACGGCAAACCGTTTGCTTATGTGAAGAATGTGCCTAGCATTGATCAATCGGATGTTGTAGATGGATACAGATGGGGGAAATTTGAGTATGCATTGGGCATCACCAATCGCTTGAGTAATGACTGGCCTTTGTTTAGATATGCTGACGTGCTGCTAATGAAAGCAGAAGCTCTCTTAAGAAGCAATCAGTCTGGCGCAGGTGCGTTAGTGACGAAAGTACGTGAAAGAGCCTTTAAAAATAATCCAGATAAAGCTGTCGTAACTGATGATGAATTAAAGCTGGGTAGCGTGTACGATTATGGAAGGCGTGACACTTACCAAACAACCCATGAAGGAGGTTCTGACATTGTGTACGGAAGGATGCTGGATGAGTTGGGGTGGGAATTTACGCAAGAAGGTCGGCGCAGACAGGATATGATTCGTTTTGGCGTATTTACAAAGAAATCATGGTTCTCTCATGAGGTAAGTGTGGAAACCCGAAATTTATATCCTATTCCGAATACAGCGATACTTACAAATTCAAATCTGAAACAAAACACAGGGTATTAGTTACTATATAAAAAGAACCAACTGTCAGAGTTAATATCTGATGGTTGGTTCCATTGAGCACTAAAATAAGAAACATCATAGCTATGACAACAAGAAGACATTTTCTCAAAAAAGCATGTTTAAGTGGAGCCTGCATTTGTGGATTTGGTTCTGTGTTGGGAAGTGAACTTTTTCATACGGGAGACTTCTCTCAGAATGCAATTACCAACAAGAATGAAGTTTTGTTTCTAAAATGGATTACTGAGTTATTAGAAAATTTAGATCAAAGCCATTTAACAGAAGCACAATTACGTCAAATAGTTAAGTCAGCATCGGTAGCACATCATGAAAATCTGGGAATGGATGCTATGTTGGCTCCATTTGAAGGAAAGCTAGATCATTTTATTCAATTCATTGAAGAAAAATGGGGATGGAAAGTATCCTATGAAGATGAGAATAAAAAAGTGCTGATTGTTGACGAGGATAAGCCTTATTGTGTGTGTCCGTTATTGCAGAATGAAAAAGAAAAGAAACTTCCGGTTTTGTGTTATTGTTCTGAAGGATTTGCTGAAAGGATGTTTTCAATAGTGTGTGGCTATTCGGTGAGTGCAACGGTTGTGTCTTCTATCCAAAGGGGAAACGAGAAATGCGTATATAGAATAGTACTTAATTCATTATCTATTTAAATTGTTAATCATGAGAAAAATATATCTGTTATTATGGCTGTTGTGTGTCTTGACTCCTCTTCATGCGCAAAGTTTTGTGCGTACCGATTCAGGAATCAAAACATCTATGCAATCTTTGAATTTAGAAATCCAGTTTTTTACTCCTCAAATTGTGCGGGTTTATCGCACGCCCGACAATACTAATCCCGTTAAAGAAAGTCTGTCAGTTACTAAAAAGCCAGAGTCGGTCAATCTTAATATCACTCAAGATGACAACGTGGTTGTATTGGCTTCTGACAAAATAAAAGTTTGTGTTCATCTTATAACAGGGAAAGTTTCATTCTTTGATTCAACCAATACACCCTTGTTTACTGAGAAAGATTTTGGTGCTCAGTTCACTCCGGTCTATGATGTTAGGAAAGCAACTTTTTCGGTTCGTCAGGCGTATATGTTGGATAAAGATGAGGCAATATATGGTTTGGGACAACACCAGGACGGTAAGATGAATCAACGTAACCAAAAGATTTATCTTAGACAGTCTAACATGAACGTATGTATACCTTTGATTGTTTCGACCAAAGGTTATGGCGTTTTTTGGGACAATTATTCACCTACAACTTATGCGGATAATCCTCAGGAAATGTCTTTTGATTCCGAAATAGGTGATAATTCTGACTATTATTTTATGTATGGTGGAACAATGGAAGGAGTGGTGGCTAACATGCGCGATTTATCGGGTGACTCTCCCATGCTTCCTTTATGGGCATACGGTTTTTTCCAATCTCGTGAACGCTATAAAAATCAGCAGGAGCCGGTAGACGTAATATCTAAGTATCGTGAATTAGGAATTCCCATTGATTGTGTTATTCAGGATTGGCAGTATTGGGGTAAAGACAGCTGTTGGAATGCCATGAAATTTGAGCCGGTAAACTATCCGGATCCCCAGAGAATGGTTGATGAGATTCATCGGATGAATGCCAAATTAATGATTGTAGCGTGGCCTGGTTTTGGCCCGCAAACAGATCAATATGCTGAGTTCAAATCAAAGAACATGTTAATTAACTTTGATACTTGGCCTCCCAACTCAGGAACCAAGCCTTATGACCCCTATAATCCGGAAGCTAGAAGCATTTATTGGAAGTACTTGAGTAAAGGTGTTTTCTCTAAAGGGATTGATGGTTGGTGGTTTGATTCTACCGAACCCGATCACATAAACATGAAGGATCAGGATTTTGATCAACCTACTCATTTAGGAAGTTTCCGCAGTGTACGGAATGCATTTCCCTTAATGACGGTAGGAGGTGTTTATGCGAATCAGCGACAGACGTCTGCCGATAAAAGAGTCTGCATACTTACTCGCTCAGCTTTTTTCGGACAACAAAGATATGCTGCCAATACGTGGAGTGGTGATGTTGTGTCTTCATGGGAAGCCTTTAAGAATCAGATACCAGCCGGACAAAATTTCTCTCTCTGCGGTATACCTTATTGGAATACTGATATTGGTGGCTTTTTTGCGGGTAGATGGAATAAAGGAGGCGGTTCAAAAAATCCCGAGTTTCAGGAACTTTACGTACGCTGGTTGCAATTTGGAACGTTCATGCCGATGATGCGTTCTCATGGAACGGATATCCCAAGGGAAATTTACCAATTCGGTGAAAGAGGACATTGGGCGTTTGATGTACAAGAGAAATTTATAAATTTGCGGTACTGTTTACTTCCGTATATTTACAGTACAGCTTGGAATGTCACAAATAGTCGCGGCATGTTTATGAAAGCTTTGGCAGTAGATTTTACGCACGATAAAGCTGTTTACGATATAGCCGATGAATACATGTTTGGACAGGCTTTTTTAGTAGCGCCTGTCGTTGAAAAAAGTGCTAAAAGTAGAACCGTTTATTTGCCAAAGGGAACCAAATGGTTTGACTTCTGGACAAACCAAACTTACGAGGGTGGTTCTCAAATAAACCGTGACACTCCCATTGAGATTATGCCGCTTTATGTCAAAGCCGGCTCAATTGTACCTTGGGGACCACAAGTAAAATATGCAACCGAGAAGAAGTGGGATTTTCTTGAAATCCGTATCTATAAAGGCCAAAACGGTTCTTTTACTTTGTACGAAGATGAGAATGATAATTATAATTACGAGAAAGGCAATCATTCTGAAATAACAATGAACTGGAATGATGCGGAAAATAGTTTCAGCATAGAAAGCCGTAAGGGAGCTTTTAAAGGAATGATAAATAAAAGAAAATTTAAGATAGCACTTATTGATGCGGACCAAGTAAAGGAACGTACTGTTTCGTACAATGGCAATAAGTTAAACGTGAAATTATAAATTTATTACGCATGAAAAAAGTTTGTTTGTTTCTCTTTACTCTATTAACATCTGCCATGGCCAGCGGCCAGATGCAGAAGTCTACCTACCGAATACAACCATTCCCGCTTTCGGATGTACGCTTGCTTGATAGCCCTTTCAGGCATGCTGAAGATTTGGATATTCAATATCTATTGGAATTGAATGCCGACAGGCTACTCGCTCCTTACAGGAAAGAGGCTGGTTTAGCACCCAAGGCGCCCAATTACACTAATTGGGAAAACACCGGACTCGACGGACACATTGGTGGTCATTATCTGGCAGCATTGTCACAAATGTATGCAGCAACAGGAAATGTGCAGATCAAAGAACGTCTTGATTATATGCTGTCGGAGCTGAAAGCATGCCAAGATGCCGCAGGGAATGGATATTTATGTGGCGTACCTGGCGGTAAGGCCATGTGGGAGGAAATAGCAAAGGGAAACATTCGAGCTTCATCTTTTGGATTGAATGACAAATGGGTGCCACTGTATAATATTCACAAGATTTTTGCCGGACTGCGTGATGCTTATACGTATGCAGGTAGTGAAGAGGCTTATACTATGCTCATAAAGCTGACGGATTGGATGGATCAGTTGGTGGCTCCTTTAACCGATGAGCAAATGCAAGATATGTTGCGAAGTGAACACGGTGGTTTGAATGAGATTTTTGCTGATGTGGCTGCCTTTACCGGAAAAGAAAAATATGTGAAGCTGGGCAGACGGTTTTCTCATCAAAGCTTGTTAACCCCTTTGTTGCAGCAGGAAGACAAGCTAACTGGCATGCATGCGAATACTCAGATTCCCAAGGTGATTGGTTTTGAAAGAATAGCCGAAGTAGAGGGTAATGATGCCTGGCATGTTGCCGCTCGTTTCTTCTGGCAAACCGTTACCACCAATCGTTCCGTCAGCATAGGTGGTAACAGCGTGCGTGAGCATTTTCATCCTGCCAATGATTTTTCGTCGATGATGCATGACGTGCAAGGTCCCGAAACTTGCAATACATATAACATGTTGAGGCTGACCAAGTTGTTGTATCAGGTTGATGGAGGCAGTAATTACATGGATTATTACGAAAAAGCGCTTTATAATCACATCTTGTCCACACAAAACAGCAAGACTGGTGGCTTTGTTTATTTTACTCCCATGCGTTCCGGGCATTACCGTGTTTATTCTCAGCCACAAACCAGTTTCTGGTGTTGTGTAGGGTCGGGCCTTGAAAATCATGCTCGCTATGGAGAAATGATTTATGCACATCATGAAAAGGATGTATACGTAAATCTGTTTATACCTTCAAAACTGGATTGGAAAGAGCAAGGCTTAGTCATAGAACAGCATTCGGCTTTTCCGGAACAGAGCTACACGGAGCTAACCGTTATTCCTCGTAGGAAGAGTGAGTTTACTCTTTATATCCGAAAACCAGAGTGGGCAGATAACTGTCGCATGCTTGTAAACGGTCAGGTTTATAGTGCTCAACCTAATGATCACGGTTATCTGGCAGTTCAGCGTACGTGGAAAAAGAACGACGTGGTACGATTTGAATTTGATATGCCTGTTCGCGTAGAAGCATTGCCCGATAAATCGTCTTATTATTCCATCTTATATGGTCCGGTTGTGCTGGCTGCCCAAATGGGAGAAGACAAAATGAACGGGATGTTTGCAGATGACAGCAGAGGCGGGCACATTGCTTCCGGTCCTCAATTACCTTTGGCCAAGATGCCCGTTATTGTGGGCACGCCTGACGAGATAATCGGGCGGATCAGAAAAGATGCTGTGAAGCCGTTGACTTTTTATCTGGAAGGTGTGTACCCCGAGAACGAAAGTCCCATGGAGCTAGTCCCGTTTTACCAGTTGCAGGAATGCAGGTACATGGTTTATTGGAACTTGGTTTCTCAATCGGATTTGGCAGAACAACAGAAGAAGTTGGCCGAGCAAGAACAAAAACAAATGGAGCTAGATGCCGTTACGCTCGACAGAGTTATTTGTGGGGAGCAACAACCGGAGTCTGATCATTTTATGGAGATGTTCAACTCAAACACAGGTTCCGATGAGGATCTTCATTGGCGGGAAGCGAGAGATTACGGTTGGTTTAGTTATCTGATGAAAACGCAGACCGATACTGTCGCCCAAATACGTATTGTTTATAAAGGTCTTCCAAACAGGGATGCAACTGTATGGGTCAATGATGTGAAAGTGGGTACCTTGACGTCTGTCGTTTCCAATGAACTCTCCATCAGTGAGTTTGCGTTGCCGCAAGCATTGCAAGGAGAGAAACAATTCCGTGTTAAGATTGGTACGGCAACCTCAAAAACTACGGTGCGTATTTATGAGGTGAGGCTGGTTAAGAACGCTGAACCTACTAAATAGGACTATAATTCTACCTTGCTATTGGGCAAAATAACGTATATTTGCGTCATTGGTTTACTAAAGTCTGAGATATGCAAAAACGCTGTTTTGCCCAATATATTACTTGGCTGTTCTTTTTGATCGCCGCCATCGTTTCTGTTCATGCTGAAAATCGTGATTTGATCACCCGTTTGAAGTTCAAACAACTCTCTACCATTAACGGTTTGCCTACCAATGAAGTCCGACGCCTCTACCAAGATAAAGACGGATACATCTGGATTGCCACAACAAGCGGACTCTGCTTGTATGATGCGTATCAGGTAAAAATATACAAATCGAATTTATACTCTCCCAATTTGTTTAGCAACAACAACATTCGCTGTGTGTCTGAAGATAATGATCATAACCTGTGGATAGGAACCAATAACGGGGTGAATATACTCAATAAGCGAACAGGAGCTATTCGCCAGATACTCGATAATCGTTTTCACAATAGTGTGGTCAATACCATCAAGACCACCCGTTCGGGAGTCACTTTCATCGGGACAGACCGGGAGTTGTTTCGCTACGATGCCCATTTGGATTCTTGTGTTATATGTGTGTCGGAAACCGATAAAGATCTTAATTCACGCTTGTACAATGTGCAACATTTATATGAAGACTCACAGGATCAGTTATGGATAGCCACTAGCTACGGACTGATTCGATATGATGTAGCACGCAACAAATATCATCTTTACTCGCTTCCTTCCGCACACTTTGTTTTCGAAGACAGTAAACACCGCATCTGGGTTGGAACGTATGGATCCGGATTATATCTGATGGAAAATCCTTACCAGCCGAGTGAGGTTGTGTGGCATTCGTTTAATCATCGTTTGGGTGATGCCAATAGTTTGGGAGATAACGTGGTGTATGCCATGGAAGAAGATCTGAATACGAAAACACTCTGGGTAGGTACCCGCAGTGGTCTCTCAATCCTTGATTACAAACCATCCGGTACACAGTTTATCAATTACCAGCCCGGACGCAATTCTTCCTTTTTCTCCTTTAATGAAGTGAATGCCATTATCCGAGACAACCAGGGAATTATGTGGTTGGGTATGCTTGGAGGTGGCGTGGGGTATGTTTCAACCAATAAACCGATGTTTCAGCTGGATGCTTTGCCCGATGTGAAAGAAACACTGACGTCAAACGCGGTAAGAAGTATTTTAGTTGATCATACCGGTATGCTCTGGATGGGTATCGGTAGCTATGGTTTCATCGTGAAGAATCCGAAGACCGGTGAGTGGAAACACTATAGAGACTACCCTGATTTTGCTGACTATCCCGATTTACCAACTATTAATACATTTATGCAGTCGCGTTACGATCACAAAATATGGCTTGGAACGTTTAATTCAGGGATTTATATTTTTGATGGGAGTCAAAGACCGGGACACCGCGTGAGTCGCATTGTCCAGTATACGCATGACTGGCTACCCAGTTCGTGTGTATACGGTATAAAAGAAGATTCAAACCGCAATTACTGGATTGCCACCCGGTCGGGACTTGCCTTGTACACGGCGGCCCGTAAAGGGTACAACCTCACGCAGAATGTTTACCCCGGCTTTTTCTATTGTGTGGAACAAGACAGTAAAGGATATATTTGGGCCGGCAGCGGAAGTTATGGCGTTTTGCGGATTACTTCCTCGGGGTCTGCTCCGGAAGATGTGCGCTTTACCGAATACTCACCTCGAAATGGTAAACTGAACTGTTCTGATGTACAATGTATTTATCAGGATAGTAAGAAGAGGCTTTGGCTGGGAACGGATGGAGGCGGACTCAACCTTTATGATGCTGCTCAGGATAAGTTTGTAGCCGTTAGCTCGTTGCTGAATATTCCCGGTGACGGAGTTTTCTCTATTCAGGAAGATAAATTGGGTAATTTATGGATGGGAACCAATGTCGGATTAATCAAACTCTCCATTCAAAACGGTGTGGACAAAGGAACTTACCGACTCTACACCCGTGAGTTCGGCTTACAGGGAAACATCTTTTTGAGAGGTGCTTCTTTTAAATCAAAATCGGGTGAACTATTCTTCGGTGGTCACAACGGTTACAACTATTTTTATCCCGAATCGGTGAAAGACAATGGCATTCAACTGCCTATTGCTATTACTGATATAAAGATCTACAACCAGTCGTGGGGGGCGCTAGATAAAGAAACAAAAAGCGAAATATCTAAGTATGCGCCCGGTTATACACAAGAAATTGTACTTGATTATAACCAAAATAACTTCAGCATTGAGTTTGCTGCGTTGAATTATGTGGCGCCTATGCAATGCATGTATGCCTATCGCTTGAAGGGTTTCGATAAAGAATGGCAATACACCGATGCCTCCCGACGCTTTGCCTATTACAATAACCTGGATGCCGGAACGTATGAATTTGAGCTCAAAGCTTCGAATGAAGGAGGAATCTGGACCGATAAACCATTGTCTATCAAGGTGGTCATTTTACCTCCTCCCTGGAAAACATGGTGGGCTTATACCATCTATTTTATTTTGCTGGTGGGCATTGCCTATTACTTCTATAAGGTTGCCAAAAATCGTATAGCACTTAAGAATTTGGTTCATCTCAAAGAAATAGAACGTTCCAAGTCTGAAGAATTAAACCATGCCAAATTACAATTCTTTACGAACATAACCCACGAGTTACTAACTCCGCTTACGATTATATCGGCTACGGTTGACGAGTTGAAGATGCAGTCACCTCAACATACTGATTTGTATGGGGTAATGAACAATAACATCAGACGATTGATTCGTTTGCTGCAACAAATATTGGAGTTCCGTAAAGCGGAGACCGGCAATCTGAAATTAAAAGTATCGCCGGGTGACGTAGCTGCCTTTGTGAAGAATGAGGCTGAATGTTTCTTACCTTTAGTTAAGAAGCGTAAGCTGCATTTCTCTGTTATTTGTGATCCGGAGTCCATCATGGGATACTTTGACCCGGATAAACTTGATAAGATATTATATAACTTGTTATCGAACGCTGCTAAATACAATAATGCAGGTGGGTTTGTACAAGTCAATCTGTCGTATGACAGTGATAAAGACTTTATCCTTTTACGAGTACGAGACAACGGTAAGGGTATTTCCGAGGAAGGAAAGAAGAATCTTTTCAAGCGATTTTATGAAGGAGATTACCGTAAATTTAATACCATTGGAACCGGCATTGGTTTGGCGTTGACAAAAGACTTGGTTGAGCTGCACGGCGGAAGCATTTCTGTGGAGAGCGAAATTGATAAAGGAACTACTTTCTTTGTCAGGTTGCCTATAGACAAGTCTTACTTCAAGGATGAAGAGGTAGACGAAGAGACCCTTCCGGCACAGAAAACAATTTCGGGTATGGATGATAACACGAGCCATGTTGTACGGGCAAGTGGGAACAAGCCTCATTCAATCTTATTGCTGGAAGATAACAATGAACTGCTTCAGCTAATGGTTAGGTTGCTGGGGCGCGATTACAATGTGTTTACCGGAGCTAATGGAAAAGAAGGATTAGAAATACTGGAAAACGAAGACATTGATTTGGTCGTTTCTGATATTATGATGCCCGAGATGGACGGAATTGAAGTGTGCCGTTACATAAAAGAACGGTTAGACTACAGCCACATACCCATTATACTGTTGACAGCCAAGAACACTGAAGAAGACAGAGCGGAAGCTTATGAATCGGGTGCAGACGCTTTCATCAGCAAGCCCTTTAACCTGCCTGTGTTGCATGCACGCATTAAGAATTTGCTAAAGTATAAAGAACGTATGGCACGTGATTTCAAGAATCAGCTTGTTTTTGAAGTGAAAGATTTGCATTACACCAGTCTGGATGAAGAGTTTATGCAGCGTGCTATCGAATGTGTGAATAAACATTTGAGCGATCCCGATTTTGACCAGCCCCAGTTTATAGACGAGATGGGAACAAGCAAATCAACGTTATACAAAAAACTCAAATCGCTTACCGGACTTAATACATCAGCCTTTATTCGTAACATTCGTTTAAAAGCTGCTTGTCAGATCATGGAGGAGAAACATTCCATACGTATATCCGAACTGGCTTATGCGGTAGGATTTAATGATCCCAAATACTTTAGTGCCTGCTTTAAAAAAGAGTTCGGCATGCTCCCCTCAGAGTATATTGAGCGTTTCGTACCCGATAATACCACTTTATAACAATTACCATGAAAAAACACATGCTGAGCATCATGCTTTTATTATCTGCCGGTTGGGTTTGCGCAAACCAGCCCGACTCCGTTTATGTGAAAGGATATACCACGGCTAAAAACAACTACAAAGACGGGTTGCACCTTGCTTATAGTCTTGATGGGAAACATTGGCAGCCTGTAGCCGATGAGTTTTCATTCCTGAAAAGCGATTACGGTCGCTGGGGAGCAGAGAAGCGAATGATTAACCCGCAACTGTTACGTGCGCAAAACGGTACGTGGCATTGTCTTTTTGACGTGAATGAACGCGATGGAGTAGTAGGAGTAGCTTCGTCCAAGGATTTGATTCTTTGGACGCCGCAAGATTATTATGTAGGCAACTCCGGTGAAGTTGAAAAATACCTGCACTCACAAGGTCTTGATAGGAAATCAAATACTGTGTTTAAAGTTCCTTATCAGGTAGTGCAGCGATTAGTAGATCACAGCATGGTAACCGCATACAAGAATGAAAAAAATGCTGAAACGGCAGAAAGCTTTGCTGCCCGTCATGCTGATTTGAAACCTGTTAGTGCTACGCTTAACATCAACCAAGAAGACAGAAAACCTATTAGCGACAAGCTGATCGGCGTATTCTTTGAAGATATTAATTATGCAGCCGACGGTGGGTTGTACGCCGAGCTGATACAAAACCGTGATTTTGAATACACGAGCAAAGACAAGAAAGAATGGAACAGTCTCACCGCATGGACAAGCAAGGGCTCGGTGCGTGTTGAAACCGCCAACCCTCTGCACGATAACAACAAACATTACGCCTTGCTGGGCAGCGGACAAACTCTGATTAATGAAGGTTTTAACGGCATTGCCATTCAAGCGGGCGAGAAATATGATTTCTCTGTGTTTGTTAAGGCTTCTTCTGCATCCTTGTTTTCTGTGAGACTAATCGATGCAGCCGGTAAGTCCCTGTCGAACGAGTTGGTGCTATCTGCGACTTCCCGTTCGGCTGCCAATGGCTGGAAGAAAATAGAGAAAGTGCTTACGGCAACAGCTACGGTTCCCGATGCCCGATTGGAGATTAAAGCAGTGAAGGTTGCTTCCGGTGAGCAGCTTGCAGTAGATATGGTTTCATTGTTCCCACAAAAAACATTTAGGAACCGCAAGAACGGACTGCGCAAAGATCTGGCACAGATGATAGCCGATATTAAACCGCGTTTTGTGCGTTTTCCCGGAGGATGTGTGGCTCACGGAAACGGTATGGATAATATCTATAATTGGAAGCATACCATTGGTAAACTCGAAGAGCGCAAACCCGATTTTAATCTTTGGGGTTACCATCAAACCAAAGGATTGGGGTATTTTGAGTATTTTCAATATTGTGAAGACATCGGGGCAGAACCGTTACCTGTTTTGGCTGCCGGCGTACCTTGTCAGAACTCCGCCCACAATCATGCTACCGGTTTGGCAGGACAACAAGGAGGCATTCCGATGGAGCACATGGACGAGTATATTCAAGATGTGCTGGATTTGATAGAATGGGCCACTGGCGATAAGTCGACTGTTTGGGGACGTAAGCGTGCTGAGGCGGGACATCCCAAACCTTTTCACCTGAAATACCTCGGAATAGGCAATGAAGACTTAATCTCTACCGCCTTCAAAGAACGGTTTGACATGATTTACAAAGCAGTAAAAGCCAAGTATCCCGAGATAACGGTCATTGGTACGGTAGGACCTTTCTACGAAGGTTCCGATTATGAGTTTGGGTGGGATTTCGCTTCCAAACTTGAGGTATCTATGGTTGATGAACACTATTACGTAGCCCCAACCTGGATGATTAATAACCAGCGTTATTATGATAAGTATGATCGTAACAAGCCTAAAGTCTACCTGGGCGAATATGCCACCTGGGGCAATACCCTTTACAATGCACTGTCCGAAGCCCTTCATTTGTGCAACGTAGAGCGAAATGCAGACGTTGTTTCCATGACCTCATATGCTCCTTTATTGGCTAAAGAAGGTTTTACGCAGTGGAATCCGGATTTGATTTACTTCAATAATAACGATGTAAAGCCTACGATTAATTACGAAGTACAAAAACTGTTTGGAAATTATTCCGGTGAGGAATACATAGCCAGTGATTTAACGGTTGATAACCCGAGTGCCGAGATACAAAAACGGATCGTTCAATCTGTTGTGCGCAACAAAGAAAACGGCAATCTTATCGTTAAGTTGGTGAATTTGCTTCCGGTTGAAACAACCGTTGAACTGTCAAACCTGAAAATTCTGGGAAGCGTCATAAAGCGGACGGTTTTAAGAGGAAACCCATCCGATAAGAAAGCTGTTCCTGTTTCAGACCGATGGGTACCGAATGGAAATAAGATAATACTTCCGGCTTATTCTTTTGTCGTACTTGAACTGATTCCGCCTTTTGCTACATAAAATGCGTGAAAAAAAGTATCACCAAGTATCACCAACCGCGTAGTAGACTGTCTTACAGGTTACTATGTGTGATACTTGCCTGAAATAAAGCCTCACCAAGTATCACCAAGTATCACCAATATTTGCTGGTGAACAAACCTCATCTCCACCCGGATGTATACACTTTGTACACCCCCATGTATATGGTCTGTAGATCCGGGTGTACAAGTATTCTACACCCCCATGTACACGAGGTTTCTTCACCGGCAATTCATCTTTATAAACCAAGCGTAACACTCATAGCACCTTTCAAATAGGTGGAATTATGGTTTAAAAAGGGTTATGAACCATAATTCTACCTTTTAAGACTCTGTATAAACCTTTATTAAAGTTAACGTACGTAAATTTGTCTCAGTGATTTTTTTGAATCCGAATGTTTAATCTTAAAGTTTATAACTAATGAAAAATGGAAGTACTTTTCATGGTCATTCAATTAGTAAGTTTACCTATCTCTTACTAATTTGTCTAAACCTTATTTTGGGTGCGCAGTGGACTACCGCCCAAGCTCAACAACGAATTCAGGTGAGCGGAACTGTTTCCGATCCATCGGGTGAACCTGTTATTGGAGCAAGTGTTGTGCAAAAAGGCACGACAAATGGAACCATTACCGATTTGGACGGTAAGTTTTCACTTTCAGTAGCATCTGGAACCACTTTACAAGTCTCTTATATCGGTTATGTAAGTCAGGACGTGAAGGCTATTTCGGGGAAACCTCTTACTATTACATTGAATGAAGATACAAAAACTCTTGATGAGGTGGTGGTAGTTGGATATGGTACTCAGAAGAAATCAGATGTAACAGGTTCGGTAACTTCAGTCTCTAAAGATCGTTTAGGTAAGTTACCGGTAACAAATGTGTTACAGGCAGTGCAGGGAGCTGCTGCCGGAGTTACTATCACACAAACATCCTCCATACCGGGAGATGCACCCGATGCATTGGTTCGTGGGCGTAATTCAATCAATGCATCTTCGGGTCCTTATGTTGTGGTTGACGGAGTTCCTATCAGCAAAGCTGGAGGTACGCTGAATGATATCAATCCTAATGACATTGAATCGATGGAAATCCTGAAAGATGCTTCTGCAACAGCCATTTATGGAACAAATGGAGCTAACGGTGTTATTCTTATCACAACAAAACGTGGAAATACTGGCAAGCCTACTATTCGTTACAACGGTTATCTTGGTATTGAAGATTATACCAATAAGCTTGATTTTTGTAATGGGGAAGAAATCATTCAGCGTTATAAAGATTATGTAAGTCAGAATCCGGGAGAAACGTTGTATGATGGTTTTGTAAAAAACCAATATGAATCTGATAATTACAAAAATGGGGTTACAAATGATTGGATTGATGCTGTTTCTCAAACAGGTATTATCCAGAACCATAATGTAAATATTGCGGGAGGTGCTGAAAAAGTGAAATATTATGTTTCTGCCGATTATATGGATCAGAAAGGTATTATCAAGGGCTTTAATTATAAAAGATATTCTGTACGTACAAATTTAGATATGAACGTAACGGATTATCTAACTGTGGGTACCAATACATATATTGTTTCTCATAATCGTGATGGTGGAAGGGCTAACTTATTGATGGCAGAGGCCATGAGTCCCTATGCTAAGATGTATAATGAAGATGGTAGCTATTGCATTAATCCAATGTATAGTGAAACGCTGTTTACAAACCCTTTGATGTGGACAACAACTAATCCTGAGCGTCGTCAGTTTAATTTAAGTGTCAATGGCTATGCGGAAGTTGATTTTGGTAAATTATTAAAGCCGTTTAAAGGCTTGAAATATAAATTCAACGGTGGTTTTGCTTATGTCCCAAAGCGTACAAATGAATATGAAGGAAAATCTGTAAACAAGAATACCGGATGGGCCAGAATTAAAAACGAAGAAACTCAGAGTTATACAATTGAAAATATACTTTCTTATGCTCGTGACTTTGGTAAACATCACATTGATTTAACAGCTTTGTATGCTGCTTCCCGTAAAAAATACCACAGTTCAACAGCTGAAGCAGAAAAGTTTATTAATGATGATCTGGGGTGGAATAATATTGGAAGTGCTGAGACCCAAAAGGTAGCATCTTATACAGATCTCTATACTACAGTTTCACAGATGGGACGTTTGAATTATTCTTATGATAGCCGTTATTTATTTACTTTCACCGTACGTCGTGATGGCTCTTCGGTATTTGGTGATAATAATAAATACGGTGTATTCCCTTCTGTTGCTTTAGGATGGAACATTGCCAGAGAAGAATTTATGGCAAAAACAGCTGACTGGTTGAATACATTGAAATTACGTTTGTCTTATGGAAAGGCTGGTAACGAAGCAATTGGAGTTTATCAATCTCGTGTAAAGATGGAGAGCGGAATGCTAACCATGAATGGTGCGAGCACAGCAGCTTTATGGCCCAATGATTTGATGGGTAACAAAGATTTAAGTTGGGAAACTACGAAAAGTTTCAATATTGGATTAGATTTCGGATTCTTTAATAACCGTATTAATGGTAATATTGATATGTACTTATCTAAGACAAATGATTTGTTATTGAAGCGTAGCTTGCCTAAAATAACAGGTTATAATACAGTTTATTCTAATATGGGTGAAACTGCAAATAAAGGTATTGAACTAACATTAAATTCTCGTAATGTTGCAAGCAAAGATTTTACATGGAATTCAACTTTAGTTTTCTCTTGGAATAAGAATGAAATCAAAGATTTATATGGAGACGGAAAAGATGATTTAGGAAACCGTTGGTTTATTGGTCATCCTATAGGAGTTATTTATGATTATGTGAAAGTCGGAATTTGGCAGGAAGATGAAATTGCCGCTGGGCAACATACAACTTGGGATCCTATTGCTGAAGCAGGAGATATCAAATTGGCTGATTTGAGTGGCCCCGAAGGAAAACCGGATGGAAAAATAGATGATTACGATCGTAAAATTCAAGGTCAAACTACTCCCAAATGGATTGGAGGATTGACTAATACGTTTACCTATAAAGACTTTACATTAAGTGTGTTTATACAAACTGTTCAGGGATTAAAGAAAAACAATTCATTGATAGGTATTGCCGGTGATGAAATGGGTCGTCGTAATACTACAACCGAAATTGGCTACTGGACACCTGAAAATAAGAGTAATGAATGGCGTTCTTTGAGAAAGAACTCAAATAAACATGGCTACGGATTTCCAAGTGATGCAAGCTTTACTCGTATTAAAGACATTACTTTGAGCTATAATTTCCCACAAAGCCTCATTGGAAAAACAGGTTTGGGAGGTTTGCAAATGTATGTTAGCGGGCGTAATCTTTTCACTTTTACTGATTGGATTGGGTGGGATCCAGAGTCTCGTCAGATTTCTCGTGGAAGCAGCTCATGGGATGGAACAAGAGGTGAAACTGTATATGACAGTAGTAACTATCCTACAACGAAGAGTTTTGTGTTTGGTATTAATGTAACATTCTAATAAAGATAACAATGAAATTGAATAATATATTCTTGACAGTTCTTGCAGCTTCGTTTCTAACATTAGGAGCGACATCCTGCAGTGATAGTTTTCTGGATGAGAAAATGTACTCAAGTTATAGTCCGGAAGTTGAAGATATTAATGCTAAACTGGTGGGCTTGCACCGTCAGTATGCTTCTATTTGGGGTATGTCCGGTCAACAAGGATTTCCAGGATGTTGGCAAGTTGGTACAGATGTTGGTTCCCCGGGTGATACGCAGGGAGTAGAAGTACCATTTTATCGGTATCAAGAATTAAATTCTGAAAATGCCGGCGTAAGTTTTTTGTGGGAAAAATTATATGAGCTCATTAATAGCTCCAATTTGATTATTAAGGCTTTGGGCGATAATGGAGATGTAGGATACAAAGCTGAAGCAATGTTTTTCCGCGCTTATTCATACAATTTATTAGTAACATTATGGGGGAAAGTCCCTTTGATTACCGAATCGACGACTATTCCCCGAACAGATTATGTACGTGAAGAAGTAGCTAAGATAGATGAACTGATTGATAGTGACTTAACCTTTGCCATGACAAACTTGCCTGCTGTTGGGAAAGCTAAAACAGAAAGTCGTATTAATAAAGATATGGCACGTCAACTTGCAGGAGAAGCTTATTTGAGAATAGGTATGCGTGATGCCTCTTATTTTAAGAAAGCAGAAGATGCTTTGACGCCTATTATTTCAGAAGGTAATTACAGTCTGATAAAGAAACGTTATGGAAAGTTTCTGACTGAGGGTGGTGATTATTATGCAGATATGTTCAGATATGGCAATCAACGCCGTTCACAAGGTAATACAGAAGGTATATGGATATTCCAGCTAGAGTATAATAGGAATGTTAATGGTGGAACAATTGATAACCCTCAACAAAGGCGTAACTGGGTTCCTGCGTTCCATAAATATTCGGGAATGATGAATGCTGACTCTTTGGGCGGACGTGGTAATGGTCGTTTACGTATCAGTAATTTTGTGAAATATGGACTCTATGATCAGGGTGATATTCGTAACTCAAATTATAATATTCGTAGAATCCTCTATTATAATAGGCCGAATTATACTGAAACGATTGGTATAGACGCTAATGGATTTCGTGTAGCAAAAGATAAAGGGGTGAAAAACATAACAGTGAAAACAGGCGATAGAGTTATTCCTGCAGCTGCAGATTCTTTAAATGTCTTTTATCCGCATCCAACAAAATGGGGCGCATATGATCCTACGGATGATTTTGGTTATGCATTAGTAAAAGATTGGCCTTTAATGCGTTTGGGAGAAACTTATCTCCTACGTGCTGAAGCTAGATTTAGACAAAATAACAAATCAGGTGCCGCAGATGATATTAATGCGCTTCGTGATCGCGCTTTTCAAGATGCTCGAATTGCAAGTAGTAATCCTGATCTAGGAAAAGTTTCAGCTTCTGATATTGATATTGATTTCATTCTTGATGAACGTGTTCGTGAATTGGTTGCTGAAGAGAATAGAAGGGTGACGCTTGTTCGTACAAATACGCTGAAACAACGTATTGCATTGAACGGAGATAAAACGCCTTATGCTCCAGATAGTAAGGTGATTACCGGATTTCAGGACTTTAATGTCTTGTTACCAATTCCATTGACAGAAATCCAATTAAATAAAGATGGGAAATTGGATCAAAATACAGGGTATTAGTTTATAACAACTAGTTTGATTAAAGGGGACGTTGAAAAGCGCCCTCTTTAATCAAAATTAATCAAATATACGTAATGAGTAAGTTGTCTGCTATTTTATTGTTTTTACTGGGAGTTATAACTACAGATGCATATTCTCAGGAATACAAACTTGTCTGGAGTGACGAGTTTAACAAACCTGGTAAGCCCGACAGTACCGTATGGAGTTTTGAAGATGGATTTGTGCGTAACGAGGAACTGCAATGGTATCAGCCTGACAATGCTTTTTGCGAAAAGGGCTTATTGATTATTGAAGGTAGAAAAGAGAAAGTAAGGAACACAGAATACAAGAAAGAGGGTAAGAGCTGGAAACAGGCACGTAAGTATGCCTTTTATACATCGTCTTCCCTAAAAACGGCCGGTAAAAAAGAGTTTTTATACGGACGGATAGAGGTTCGTGCCAAGATACCCGTTGGGGGAGGTGCATGGCCTGCTATATGGACATTAGGCAATAACATGGAATGGCCTTCGTGTGGTGAAATTGATATCATGGAATATTACCGTATTCAGGGAATACCACACATCTTGGCTAATGCTGCCTGGGGCACGGATGCCCGGTATCATGCCATGTGGAACAGTAAAAAGATTCCTTTTGACTACTTCTTGCAAAAGGACAAGGAATGGGCTTCTAAATTTCACATCTGGCGTATGGATTGGGACGAAGAAGCAATCAAACTTTATTTAGATAACGAATTGCTTAACGAAATACCGTTGAGCCAAACCACAAACGGTTCGCTGGGCAATCATCAGAATCCGTTTAAACAACCTCATTATATCTTATTGAATCTGGCCCTTGGCGGGGTGAACGGCGGTGAACCCGATGATAAAGCTTTCCCCATGAGATATGAAATAGATTATGTCAGGGTGTACCAGAAAGAAAAGATGATTCGCTCGGGTGAGTTATGGCCCGATAACGAAGGCAATCACATTAACGCTCACGGCGGTGGCGTACTTCATTTTGGTAATAAATATTATTGGTTTGGAGAGCATAAGAGTGCCACAACCAGTTCGGCGCTGGTTGGAGTGACTTGTTATTCGTCAACTGATTTGTGTAACTGGACCAACGAAGGAGTTGCCTTGTCGGTTTCGGATGATCCTGCCAGTGACATCGTAAAAGGATGTATTATAGAACGTCCTAAGGTTATTTATAATAATAAAACAAAGAAATTTGTCATGTGGTTCCATTTGGAGCTAAAGGACAAAGGCTATGCTGCTGCTCGTGCCGCTGTAGCGGTTAGTGATCAAGCAACAGGGCCTTATCAGTTTATCGGTTCTTTTCGGGCCAATCCGGGTGTTTATCCGTTTGATATGCCTCAGGAACTGAAAAATAAGCAGTTGAAATTGGAGGATTATAAGGAATGGTGGACTCCCAAGTGGTATGAAGCAGTGAATAACGGACTTTTCATTCAAAGAGATTTGGCCGGCGGACAGATGTCGAGAGACATGACTTTGTTCGTTGATGAGGATGGTAAGGCGTATCACATTTATTCTTCGGAAGAGAATCTGACGTTACACATTGCCGAGCTGAATGATGACTATCTGGGTTATACGGGAAAATATATGCGAGTGGCTCCTGCCGGACACAACGAGGCGCCTGCCATCTTTAAAAAAGACAGAATGTATTGGATGATTACTTCGGGTTGTACCGGTTGGGCACCCAATGAGGCGCGTATGTTCTCGGCTCCGTCTATCTGGGGACCGTGGACAAAACATCCTAATCCGTGTACGGGGGAAAATGCAAAAATAACATACGGTGGACAAAGTACTTACATATTAACGCTTCAGGGTGAGCCAAATAAGTATATCTTTATGGCTGATATCTGGAGACCGAAGAATCCCATTGATGCACGTTACATCTGGCTGCCTGTTCAGTTTGATGATAAAGGCGTGCCGTTCCTGAAATGGATAGATGAGTGGAGTCCGGCCGAATGGATAAAGTGAATTAATACCAACGTTTAAGATACCATGAAAATGAGACAGAACATTTTTGTATGGCTGCTATTGGCCTGTTTCTTACCTGTTCAGTTTGCACAGGCAAAGAAAAAAGTAGAAAAAGAACCCGACGACCGCACTTATTGGTGTAACCTGATGTATCGCATGGCTGCTCCTGTGTTAAGTAACATGAGTGAAGGTAAGCTGCAACAAAATATGCAGGTGGAAGTAAGTCCCACGTGGGATGGCAGAGACAAGGCAGTAACTTATATGGAATGTTTTGGCCGACTAATGGCGGGCTTGGCCCCTTGGTTAGCTTTACCGGATGACAATACTCCCGAAGGGCTTCAACGCAAGCAACTTCGCCAATGGGCATTGAAGGCATACGCTCAGTCGGTTGACCCTGCCAGTGCTGATTACTTGTTGTGGAGAAAAGAGGGACAGCCTTTGGTGGATGCGGCTTACATTGCCAACAGTTTTCTGCGTGCTTATGATAGTTTGTGGATGCCTTTAGATAGTCTGACCAAAGAACGTTATATCTCCGAATTTAAACAGTTACGCCGTGTGGACCCTCCGTATACAAACTGGTTACTATTCTCCGCTACCATTGAAACGTTTTTGATGAAAGCCGGTGCCGGTTCTGATAATTACCGCATCAATTCGGCTTTGCGCAAGGTGGAAGAATGGTATGTAGGCGACGGATGGTATTCAGACGGTCCGAGCTTTGCCTTTGATTATTATAACAGTTACGTGCTCCATCCCATGTATGTGGAATGTCTGGAAGTGGTAACCGATAAAAAGCAGAACTGGATTGCTCCCCGCAAACGTTATGAAACAGCCGTGAAACGCATGCAACGTTTTGGCATGATATTGGAACGCTTCATCTCTCCCGAAGGTACTTTCCCTGTTTTTGGCCGTTCCATTACCTATCGTACAGGTGTGTTGCAGCCTTTGGCTTTGCTTGCTTTGCGTGAAGAATTGCCCGAATCTTTGCCTAACGGGCAGGTTCGTGCAGCTATGACTGCTGTCATCAAACGAATGTTTTCTTCGCCGGCTAATTTTAATGAGAAAGGATTTTTGCGTATTGGCTTCAGTTCATATCAGCCTAGCATAGCCGATTGGTATTCCAATAACGGAAGCATGTATCTGGCTTCTTTGGCTTTCTTGCCGTTGGGCTTACCGGCCAATCATCCTTTCTGGACGGATGCACCGCAACCGTGGACCTCAAAAAAGGCGTGGGAAGGTGACGATTTTCCTAAAGATCATGCTTATTACGAATAAATAAAACACTGAAATATGAATTATCTTTCTAAACAATTTGTAGGTGGATTGGCCGCTCTGATGCTTGGCACAAATCTTTCCGCCCAGACACCCGACTGGGAAAATCCATCGGTATTTGCCGTGAATAAAGAAGCTCCGCGTGCTACGTCGTTGCCATACAACAACGAGCAGCTGGCTGTGAATGATGTTTATGAGCAATCTCCGTATTATTTATCGTTGAACGGCACGTGGAAGTTTCGCTGGGTAAAGATACCTGCCGAACGCCCTGTCGATTTTTACATGGAGAACTATAATACAAGTGATTGGGATGATATTAAAGTCCCTGGTAACTGGGAATTGCAGGGGTATGGCATTCCTATTTATACGAATGTGACGTATCCGCATCCCAAGAATCCGCCTTTTATTCCCCACAACGACAACCCCGTGGGAAGTTATAAACGTTCTTTCGATTTGCCGGCTTCTTGGAATGGCCGTAGGATTTATCTTCATTTTGAAGCAGGAACATCGGCGATGTATATTTGGGTGAACGGACAGAAAGTGGGTTACAGTCAGGTAACAAAGAGTCCGGCTGAGTTTGACATTACTGCTTATGTAAAGCCCGGAAAGAATCAGGTTGCAGTAGAAGTTTATCGATGGAGTGACGGTTCTTATCTGGAAGATCAGGATTTCTGGCGCTTATCGGGCATTGACAGAAGTGTTTATTTATATAGTACCGACCAAGTGCGCATAAAAGATTATTTTGCACTGGCCGATTTGGATCGGTCTTACAAGAACGGTATGCTGAATGTGACGGTTGACCTGAAGAATTACAAACAACAAATGGAGAGTGGTGTGTTGCATCTTTCTTTGTTGGATCAAAAAGGAAAATCGGTAGTTCAGCTTTCCAAACCCGTACAAGTGGGGGCTGGAGAGGTAACAAAGGTTGCATTCTCACGCAATGTTTCTTCGCCTGCGCTATGGAGTAATGAAACTCCGGTGCTTTATACGGTTCTGCTTACGCTGAAAGATAAGAGCGGACGGATTATTGAAACAACTTCCTGCAAAACAGGTTTCAGAAAGGTAGAGATAAAAGATGCTCAACTGATGCTCAACGGTAAGCCGCTGTTGGTTCGTGGAGTGAATTTGCACGAACATAATCAATATACAGGCCATTATGTGGATAAAGAAACCATGCTGGAAGACATACGTATGATGAAACGTTTCAATGTGAATGCCGTGCGCATGAGCCATTATCCCCAAAGTCCGCTGTGGTACAAGTTGTGCGATCAGTATGGTTTGTTGATTTGTGATGAAGCCAACATTGAAACCCACGGAATGGGAGCTGAACTTCAGGGTTGGTTCGACAAGAGCGTACATCCGGCTTATCTTCCCCAATGGGCACCTGCTCACAAGGATCGTGTGGAACGATTGGTTGAAAGAGATAAAAACCATCCGTGTGTTATTTTATGGAGTTTAGGCAATGAATGTGGAAACGGTCCCGTGTTCCATGAAATGTATCAATGGGTGAAACAGCGCGATGCTTCTCGTCCGGTGCAATTTGAACAAGCGGGCGAACAAGAAAATACAGATATTGTGTGCCCCATGTATCCAAGCATGCGTTACATGAAGGAATATGCTGCGCGCACGGATGTAAAACGTCCTTTTATCATGTGCGAATATGCACATGCCATGGGTAATAGTACTGGAAACTTTCAGGAATATTTTGATGTTATCGCCACAAGCAAACACATGCAGGGAGGATTTATATGGGACTGGGTAGACCAGGGCCTTGCAACAAAAGATGAAAACGGCAGATTCTATTGGGCTTATGGTGGTGACTTCGGTTCGGCTCACTACCCGAATGAAGAAAACTTCTGTACGAACGGATTAGTATTCCCCGATCGCACTCCGCATCCGGGTTTATTTGAAGTGAAAAAGGTGTACCAAGACATTCTGTTTAAAGCTAAAGATGTGGAAAACGGAAGCTTGATTATTCAAAATCGCTTCTTATACACGGACCTGAAGAATTATAACTTTAAGTGGAAGCTGTTGAAAAATGGCGATGTTGCAGCTAGCGGTACTTTACAAGTTAGCTTGCCCGGTGGTTCGTCCAAAGAGGTGAAATTGCCTTTGCCTGCTCTTCAACAAGAATCGGGAGCTGAATATTTGCTTAACGTGTATGCTTACACCAAATACCCTTCTGAAATGATTCCGGAAGGGCATGAGGTAGCTCGCGAGCAGTTTGCTCTGAACGGAAACTCTTATTTTGCCGGTCAAAAGAGTACGACTGGTGCAATTGATATGAAGGAAGAAAACAATGTGTTATTCTTTACCTGTGGTGATGTACGCATTTCATTTAATAAGAGAAACGGTGAGTTGAACGGTTACCGTTACCAAGATAAAATGTTGCTGGGACATGCACCGCAACCACAATTCTGGCGGGCACCTACCGATAATGATTTCGGTAACCGCATGGGTATTCTTTGCAATGTTTGGCGTACTGCCGGACAAAACAAGGAGTTCAAAGGCATGAATGTGGAGCGAAAGGATGGGGCTGTAACGCTGACTTCTATTTATTACTTGCGTGATGTGGCTTCGGATTATACGGTAAAATATACGGTTTATGCCGATGGTCGTGTGGAAGTTAACGGTAGCTGGAAAGCCGGGAATATTGCCTTACCTGAGATACCTCGTTTTGGTATGCAGATGACTTTAGCGCAAGAGTTTGATCAGTTTAGCTGGTACGGCAGAGGTCCGTGGGAAAACTATTCGGATAGAAGTACGGCTAGCTTTATAGGTAAATACACCAGTACGGTCGACGAACAATACGTGGCTTACATCCGTCCCCAGGAGAATGGAAATAAAACAGATGTACGCTGGCTTACGCTAACTAACAAAGAAGGCTTTGGCTTACGCATTGACGGTTTGCAACCACTCAGCGTAAGTGCACTTCGCAACTATCCGGAAGATTTTGATGCAGGACTGACTAAGAGTCAGCGTCACATCAATGATATAAATCCCCGCAAGGCTGTTGTTTTGCACGTTGACTTGGCACAGCGTGGTGTGGGAGGTGATAATAGCTGGGGTATGTATCCGCACGAGCCGTATTTGTTGAAAGCAAAAGAATATACGTACGGTTATGTAATTAGTCCGGTTGCAAAGTAATAGTGTAAGGGTAATGGGTACGTTTTTAAGCAAAAGAATACTATCAGGAACTTTTCTGTTGTGCGTGTTGACCTCCTCTTTGTTTGCTCAGAGGTTGGTCGACGCGGGCAAAGGATATAGCCGTACATCGGTGAACACAACTGTTTTCCGCAACAATTCGCTGGTTACCTACCGCAATACGCAATACATTTCTTATTACGATGGCGATGGGTATCTGGTGGTTGGAAAACGCAAATTAAACAGTGATAAATGGCAACTCCGGCGCTCGCAATACAAAGGTAATTGTGCCGATGCTCACAACGTAATCAGTTTGATGGTTGACGGTGATGGCTATCTGCATGTGGCGTTCGACCACCACGGACATCCGTTGAATTACTGCCTCAGCGTAGCTCCGGGCTCTCTTCAGTTAGGTGATAAAGAAGTGATGACCGGTGTCGACGAGCAGAATGTTACTTATCCGGAGTTTTACAAATTAGCCGGCGGTGATTTGATTTTTGTTTACCGCTCGGGCTCTTCGGGAAGAGGTAATCTGGTGATGAATCGTTATAGCCTAGTCTCCCGAAAGTGGGAGCGGGTGCAGGATGTACTGATTGACGGAGAAAACCAGCGCAATGCTTACTGGCAACTCTACGTTGACGAAGCGGGAACCATCCATTTGTCGTGGGTGTGGCGTGAAACTTGGTTGGTGGAAACAAACCATGATTTGTGTTATGCACGCTCACGAGACGGAGGAAAGACTTGGGAAAAATCGAACGGAGAAACGTATGCTTTGCCAATCAACGCAACCAATGCCGAATATGCTTGTCGTATCTCTCAAAACAGTGAATTGATTAACCAAACCAGCATGTCGGCCGATAAGGATGGACGCCCTTTCATTGCCACTTATTGGCGCAGTGCCAACAGCAATGTTCCTCAGTACCGCCTGGTGTGGTTTGATGGTAAGCAGTGGCGCCAACAACAGGTAACACAACGTGTCACTCCTTTTAGTTTAAGCGGAGGGGGAACCAAGATGATTCCCATAGCGCGTCCCCGACTGGTTATCAACGAAAAAGGAGGGAAGTGCAAGGTGGCTTATATTTACAGAGATGAAGAACGGGGCAGTAAAGTCTCAATGGCTGTTACGGATAACGTGGAAAGCGGAAAATGGATGTTTTCAGATCTGACCGATTTTTCCGTTGAGGCTTGGGAACCTTCGCACGATACGGAATTATGGAAAAGCCGTCGCCAGCTTCATCTGTTTGTTCAGAAAACTGCACAGGGAGACGGAGAAAGAACGGTGGAACAGGAGCCGACTTCCGTTTACGTACTCGAGAAAATAAAAATGTAATGGAACTATAAAATTGAATAACATGAAAAGGTATTATTTGACAGCTCTTCTGCTATGGGCTATATTGTCAGTGGCTTATTCCCAGGATTCCTTTACGAAATCCGAAACGCTTCGGGTTATTGATAAAGTGAACGCTTACTGGCAACAAAACAATCCCAAACACGGCAGGTCTTTTTGGGATAATGCAGCTTACCATACCGGCAATATGGAGGTTTATTTCTTAACGGGAAACGAGAATTATCTTCGTTACACGGAAGAATGGGCCAAACATAATGAATGGAAAGGAGCTAAATCAAATAATAAAAACGAATGGAAATATAGTTATGGTGAAACGGATGAGTACGTTCTTTTCGGCGATTATCAGATTTGCTTTCAAAACTACGCCGATCTGTACATGCTTTCTCCTGATCCTAAGAAGATAGCACGTGCACGCGAAGTCATGGAGTATCAGATGAGTACCGACCGGAATGACTACTGGTGGTGGTCGGACGGTTTGTATATGGTGATGCCGGTAATGACCAAACTTTATAAGATAACCGGCAATGATTTGTATCTGAAAAAGTTACATGAATATCTTATGTATTCAGACAGTATTATGTATGATTCAGAGGCTGCTCTGTATTACCGTGACGCTCGTTATGTATATCCGAAACATCAAACGGTGAATGGGAAGAAGGATTTTTGGGCACGTGGTGTGGGCTGGGTTTTTGCCGGCTTTGCTAAAGTGTTAAAAGACTTGCCGCAATCGGCCGTTCATCGCTCGGCTTATGTGAAACGCTTTCAGGACATGGCCAAGGCTATTGCTGCTTCGCAACAACCCGGTGGCTATTGGACTCGTAGTATGCTCGATCCTACTTTTGCTCCCGGACCGGAAACGAGTGGTACGGCTTTCTTTACCTATGGCTTTCTCTGGGGAATCAACAACGGCTTACTCGACAAGGAGACGTATGGTCCCGTTGCGCTCAAAGGATGGGAATACCTTGTCAATACAGCTTTGCAGGAAAACGGAAGAATTGGTTATGTTCAGCCTATCGGCGACAGGGCGATACCCGGTCAGGTGATTGATGCTAACTCAACAGCTAATTTTGGGGTTGGCGCATTCTTACTGGCAGCTTGCGAAATGGTTCGGTATGCACCGGAATCTCCTGTCCTGCAAAACGTATATGCCCGTCATACCTTTTCATTGAATGGCTCGTGGAGAGCCATTGTAGATCCTTTTGATAATGGCTTTTACGATTATCGGTTGAAAGAAAACTCCAATGGCTTTTTCAAGAATCAGAAGATGCGTGACAAGTCAGACTTGGTGGAGTATAACTTTGATACGGCACAACAATTGATGGTTCCGGGCGACTGGAATACACAAAACGATAAGCTTTTTTTTTATGAAGGCAGTGTGTGGTATAAAAAAGACTTCACGTACAACAAGAAAGCGGATACTAGAGTGTATTTGTATTTCGGTGCGGTTAATTACTTAGCTAATGTTTATTTAAATGGTGAGAAGGTTGGTGTACATGAAGGCGGATTCACTCCTTTCTATTTTGACGTAACTGATAAACTTCGTGAAGGAGATAACTTTGTTGTGCTGCGTGTAAACAATGAGCGCAAGCCCGAAGGCGTACCTACAGTCAATTCAGATTGGTGGAACTACGGTGGCATTACCCGTGATGTGCTGTTAGTGGAAACTCCCGAGGTGTCTGTAGACGATTATCTGGTGCAACTTCCCAAAGGAAAGTACAACGAAATAACGGGTTATGTTAAGCTAAGCAAACCTGTGCCCGGTGTTAAAATACAAATACGCATTCCTGAACTAAAAATAACACAGACACTGACCACAGATGAACAGGGGAAAGCCGCTTTTGCCTGCAAGGCGAAACCCCAATTATGGAGCCCTGAGAATCCAAAACTTTATGCCGTGGAAGTGCGCAACGGAGCAGAAGTATTGGAAGATAAAATTGGTTTCCGTCAGATTGAAACGAAGGGTAAAAGCCTTCTGCTGAACGGAAAGCAAACTTTCCTTCGGGGTATTTCCATTCACGAAGAGGCATCTTACAGACAAGGGCGCGTGTACAGCAAAGAAGAATCGCTTCTTTTGTTGAACTGGGCTAAAGAGCTGGGTTGTAACTTTGTGCGTTTGGCTCACTATCCGCACAACGAGCACATGGTTCGTGCAGCGGAAGAAATGGGATTGATGGTGTGGTCGGAGATACCTGTTTACTGGACCATTCACTGGGACAATCCCGATACGTATCATAATGCATCGGCACAATTGAATGATATGATGGAACGCGATAAGAACAGGTGCTCCGTTATTATATGGTCGGTTGCCAATGAAACTCCTCATAGTGATGCGCGCGATAATTTTTTGGCTCGGTTGGCTAAGCAAGTCAGGAACAAAGACAATACTCGTTTGCTCAGTATGGCAATGGAAGTGACTGGAACCAAGAACAACATCAGTCAGGTGAAAGACTACATGAGTGAATACGTTGACATCATCAGTTTTAATAATTACCTAGGCTGGTATGGAGGCACACCGGAAGACTGCAAAACCAGGCAGTGGGATATACCTTACGACAAACCTTTCTTTATCAGTGAGTTTGGCGGAGGTGCGTTGCAAGGTTTACACGGTGATAAAACGGAACGGTGGACAGAAGAATACCAAGAGGAGTTATACAAGAACACGTTGGATATGTATAACCGTGTAGACGGATTTGCCGGTACATCTCCCTGGATATTGATGGATTTCCGTTCCACCCGTCGCCAGCTTAATGGCATTCAGGACTTCTTTAACCGAAAAGGGGTGATATCCGAAAGAGGCATCCATAAAAAAGCATTTTATGTGCTGCAAGATTTCTACCGTAGCAAGAAAGCAGAGTATGAACAGAAAAGCAAAAAATAAAAACTGTTAAAAAAGAAATTTCAATTAAACACTTGCTCTTTTCGTTAGTCATATAGATGTTGCAACAATATAAAAGAACCAATTTTATAAATTAAAAAGCGAAAAGAGATGAAAAAGATAGGATTTCTAATTGTTGCGTTGCTGCTTACAGGTGGCATGGCTATGGCTCAAGGTCCGCGTAACGGGAATAAAATGAACCCGAAAGAACGTGCTGAGAGAATGACCGAACGCATGGCTAAAGAGTATTCTTTAAACGAAGCTCAGAAGAAAGACTTATTGGAAGCTAATATGGCCTTTACCGAGAAGATGGCCAATCGTGCGGAAGATAAAAAAGCAGAGATGGAAGAAGTGCGCAAAGAAATGCAGAACAACCGCGATGCTTACGATGCTAAGTTGAAGAAAATCCTGACCGAGGAGCAATATGCTGCTTACAGTAAAAACCAAGCTGAACGACAGAAAAAAATGGGTGACAGAGGTCCCCGTGGCGGACAGCGTGGAAATAAATAAGAAATTTCATTAGGTTAGTTTTAAGGTTAACCAACGTGTTTTATTGACAACTTGTATTTTTTTGCAGCTAATGCTTTTACAGCGATGTAATGGTGTTAGCTGCTTTTTTTTGATTCTGTTTTTCTTGTGTATTTGTTTCTCTTTTTGTTCCTTTGCTTGAGTTATTTACCATCATACATAAAAATGAAAAGACTTTTTTATCTTTTGTCTGTATTGTTGGCCGTTTCAGCCTTTGTGGCCTGTTCTGGAAAGGGTGGCAAGGACAACAAAGACACGTTGCTGGTGCAACAAGATAGCGCAGATGTACACGGAACCAAGAGAATGCAAGTATCTAAGTCGGAGACTGATATTCAGTTTAAAGGTAAAGATTATCACATTTTCCTTTCGCGTACACCGAGTGATTCACTTCCTCATGTGAATACTGAGATGGGAGATGAATACCTCGACAACCAGATTGTATTGAAGATTACCCGCGGAAACGAGAGGGTGTTCAGCAAAACATTTACCAAGAGAAGCTTTGCTTCCCTGCTCGATGAAGAATTTATGTCTAAATCAATTCTGGAAGGCATGGTGTTTGATAAGAGCACACCCCAAGGCATGGTGTTTGCGGCCAGCATTTCTTATCCTCAAACGGATTTGTATGTGCCGGTATCCATTACCATAACAGCAGATGGAGGGATGTCTCTTAAAAAAGAAGAATTAATGGAAGACGTTTACAGTGAAGACAGTATATAAAACACTGTCTTCACTATCATCCTTTTGAAATTACATTTGCTCGTAATCTTTGGCTAGTCCGCCCTCACTGGTCTCTTTATACAAAGAAGGCAAATCGTGACCGGTTTGTTTCATGACCTGTACCACTTTATCAAACGAAACCCGGTGAATGCCGTCGGTAAAGGACGAATAAATATTGGCGTCGAGTGCCCGTGCAGCCGCATAGGCATTTCGTTCGATGCAAGGAATCTGTACCAACCCGCATACCGGATCACACGTCATTCCCAAATGATGTTCCAGTCCCATTTCAGCAGCATATTCCGTTTGTGCCGGACTGCCGCCAAAGAGCTGGTTGGCTGCGGCCGATGCCATGGCGCAAGCTACGCCTACTTCACCCTGACAACCCACTTCGGCACCTGATATGGAAGCGTTGTGCTTCACAATGTTACCAAACAATCCCGCAGTAGCCAGCGCACGAATAATACGAATGTCACTGAAGTCGCGACTTTTGTGCAGGTGATAAAGTACCGCCGGTACCACACCACACGAGCCACAAGTAGGGGCAGTTACAATCTTACCACCCGAAGCATTCTCTTCGCTTACGGCCAAGGCATAAGCAAAAACAAGTCCCCTGGTTTTCAACGAATCTTTGTATCCGGTAGCTTTAATGTAATAAGTAGAAGCTTTTCTGCGCAAATTCAAAGGACCGGGCAACACCCCTTCTTCCTCCAGTCCCCGGCGGATCGCTTCTTTCATGGTATTCCAAACCACATCCAGGTAATCCCAAATATCCTCGTCTTCGCACTCCTTTACATACTCCCAGTAACTTTTTCCTGTTCGTTCGCACCAGTTGAGAATCTCGGTCATGCTTCTCATGTCATATACCTCTTTGCTTTCAATGGTGGGTTCCTCGTTATTTTCGGCCAGCGCGCCCCCGCCGATGCTGTACACCGTCCAGTTTTCAAGTAACTTTTGTCGTGCATCAAAAGCAGCAAAAGTCATGGCATTGGGGTGAAAAGGCAGAAACACCTTGGGTTGCCACACTATTTCGACCGGTGCTACCGGCGTTAATGTGTCGTTAATCGCCACATCTGTCATGTGCCCTTTTCCGGTGGCAGCCAAACTTCCGTAAAGCGTAACTTTGAACGAAGCCGCATTCCGGTGCCTAGCTAGGAAAATCTCGGCTGCTTTGCGCGGCCCCATGGTGTGACTACTCGAAGGACCTGTGCCAATGCGATATAATTCTTTGATTGATTTCATAATGTAATAATTATTAGTGCCATTTTTTCCTTTTCAGGAACCAGTAAACCAATAGGCCGGTTACGAGCATAATTGCCCATGCGGCAACATATCCATACCTCCAGTCGAGCTCGGGCATAAATTTGAAATTCATGCCCCATACCCCTGCCAGAAAAGTAAGTGGGATAAAAATAGTTGAAACAACCGTCAGCCGTTTCATGATGTCGTTCATGCGCAAATCATTGTTTGAAATATACAAATCAACCAAAGAAGAGAGCGTTTCCCGACAAATATCAATGGTTTGCAGTACAAACTGCAAATGATCGTTTACGTCATTGAAGAACGGGCGGTTCACTTTGTGCATCATCTCATTTTCCGAGCGAAGTAATTTTATATATTGCTCTTTGAGCGGTAATACAGCCTTTTTCATTAACATGTACTGTCTGCGTAATGTTTGAATACGGGCGCCGATGTCATGTCCGTTGTTGATGACCAGCAATTTTTCTTCCAATTCCTCCAGTGCATCGTCGATGCCGGTAACAATGGCAATGTAATTGCCCATGACACTGTTCAGCAACACACTCAACAGATAATCGCTGGCCCGTTCACGAATCTTCAATACATTGTTTTGTATGGCAGCCATCACATCATCAAAAAAGCCGCTTTCTCCTTCCATGAAACTAATCACGAAACCCTGTCCGTGAATGAGGCAAACTTGTTGCTGCCTGAATTCATTTTCGGTTTTGCCCGATGAGAATATTTTCATGATCATGACCGTATAATGATCATGTTCTTCAATTTTAGTAGGATGCTTAATGTTCAGAATATCCTGAAGCACCAGAAATCCGATGCCAAAATGATTACAGACTTCCCGGATGGTTTCCGTATCTTTCAGTCCGTGAACCTGCAACCAATTGGTGCAACTGTCAGATAAACTCCCCGCTACGGCAGCAAACGAGTCGCCCGTAACCTCCACTTTATCTGTCGAACTGTAGCTGCATAGGTGCAAGTGGGTAGGAGTCAGACTCTTCCCCGTGTAAATCAGCTTTTCACTTAACAGGTTATTCTTCATGATTATTACTATTAAACCAGGTCAACCACCGTAATGCCTGCACCGCCAAACTGCACGTGCTCATCGGCAAAATGTTTCACTCCCGGTACTGTTTGCAAATACTGTCTGATGAGCGAGCGTAAGATGCCCGTTCCCGTTCCGTGTAAAATACGTACACGATCCATGCCAACCAATATGGCATCGTCAACAAAATACGTCACCGCCTGCAAAGCCTCCTCACCCCTCATGCCGCGAACATCAATGTCCTGCTTGAAGTTGAGCTTCTTTTCGTACATGCTGTCGTGTGTCTGCGTACTGACGAATGTACTTTTGGCAATTTCCTGCTTCTGAGGTTGCGCGTTGGATAGTTCCAGACGGTCTGTTTTCACCGTTGTTTTCAAACTACCGAAAGCCACTACCGCATTCTTTCCGTTTACCTCAAGTACCTGGCCCACGGTAGTTTGCCCTTTCAGCTTTACAAAACTGCCAGCTTCAATGACAATTACTTTGGGCTTAACAGGTGTCGCTGCACCCTTATCACCTTGTTTTTCAGGTTTAGGAGCACTTTTACGATCTTGTTTGCGACGTAACTTCTCCATTTGTCGGGCAATCCGATCCTCCTGATCCTGCGCCGAAAGTTTGTCGACCGACTCCTTAAAATCAGCCAACTCCTGCCTTGCCATTCGGGTTTTCTCCTTTTCGGCCTGTGCCTCCTTGATGGTACGTATGGTGTTTTCAATCTTTGCGTTTGACTCCTGCAACAAGCGTTCGGCATCTTCTTTCGCCTTTCTGATAATCTCCTTGCGCGACTTCTGCAACTCCTCCATTTCCTTTTGATAGAGAGCGATGGTGTCCTCCATCTGCTTTTCCCGCTGACGAATGTTCTGACGCTTGCTCTCCCAATAGCGCTTGTCGCGCACTATGTCCTGCAAATACTTATCGGCATTGATGTATTCGCTGCCTACAATATCCGAAGCATCGGCAATTACCTCTTCGGGCAGACCAATTTTACGGGCAATTTCAACGGCAAACGAACTACCCGGATTACCCATTTGAAGCTGAAAGAGCGGCTGCATCAAGTGGCGATCGTATAACATAGCCCCGTTAACCACTCCCTCGTGGTCTTCGGCAAAATGTTTCAAGTTCTGATAGTGCGTGGTGATGACACCGAAAGTCAGCTTTAAGTTAAATCGTTTCAGTACTGCCTCGGCTATGGCACCGCCAATTTGCGGCTCCGTGCCCCCGCCGAATTCATCAATCAAGATCAGACTGCGTTCGTTGCAGTTCCTCAACATCATTTTCATGTTGGTAAGGTGAGAAGAATACGTACTGAGATCATCCTCGATGGACTGCTCATCACCTATGTCAATAAAGATGCTTCCGAATATGCCAGCGTGACTGCGTTCGTGCATTGGCACCAACATGCCGCATTGAAGCATATATTGCAACAATCCCACAGTTTTGAGGCACACCGACTTACCGCCCGCATTGGGTCCCGATATAATTAATATCCTTTTTTGTTGCGACAGTTCCATGTCAAGCGGAACTACCTTTTTGCCCTGTTTAGCCAGAGATAACTGCAATAGCGGGTGCACCGCCATGGTCCAGTCTATCACCTGCTCATTCTCCAAAGCCGGCTTGATGCCTTTTGTCTGAATGGCGAAATAACTCTTTGCACGGATAAAATCAATTTCCGCCAGGAACTCATACGACTGCAAAATATCATCAATGAAAGGTCGCACCGTACCCGAGAACTCCATTAAGATACGTATGATTTCCCTTCGCTCTTCCGATTCCAGTTCGCGTACCCGGTTGTTGGCTTCCACCACCTCTGCCGGTTCTATAAATACCGTTTTACCGCTGGCCGACTCATCGTGTACAATCCCTTTGATTTTTCTTTTCAGTGCCGGAGCTACAGGGATAACCAATCGTCCGTCACGCATGGTAGGCATTACATCCTTATCTACATAACCGTCGGTTTGTGCACTACGAAGAATGCTGTTGAGCGAGCGCGAGATGCCACTCATGGTTGAAGCTAGTTCACGCCTGATGCGTGCCAGATCTGTTGACGCGTTGTCTTTAACCTTACCGTATTTATCGAGAATGCCGTCAATCCGGGTAATTAATTGCGGGAAAACGGCAATATCACCGGCCAACTTCCGCAGAGTAGGGTAGGGTGAATCCGATTCCTCTTCCTCCTTTCCGCAAAGGAAGCGCACGATGTTCCGGATGGTTTCCAGCGAACGTCGTAAATCGAACAGCTCTTGCTCGTCGAGGTACAACCCTTCCACACGCACCCGTTTCAATGAGTGACGCACATCAAAGAAATACTGATCGGGAAAATCGTCTTCCTCCTGAATGATACGGATAAATTCCGTTAGTTGATTTAGCTTTTCGGTGACCACCTCGTATTGATCGGAAAAAGCCATCTCTGCCACTCGTTCTTCACCGAGCGGACTCAGACATTTATCCTTTAATAACTGCCGGATGTGGTCAAAACCAATTTTTTGCTCAAAATTCTGGGGATATATCATTTTGAATCAATCTGTTTACTATTTAACTCATTTTCAGCGGATTGTCATGAGTAATCAACGCTAATCCGCCCTTTTTAGTTTGCTTTCTGCACGGCAAAAATACGATTTATTAGTGAAAAATGAAGCAGAAAGTTTGCATATTTAAAAATGATTCGTACCTTTGCAACGCTTTCAACGGAAAGCACTAATAAAACAGTATTGGAGAGGTGGCAGAGTGGTCGATTGCGGCGGTCTTGAAAACCGTTGAACTGCGAGGTTCCCGGGGTTCGAATCCCTGTCTCTCCGCTGAAAGGTCTGGACAAAAACAGACAATAACAGTACAAAAACCTACAAGTCAACAACTTGTAGGTTTTTTTGTTCCCAATATGTCCGTAACAAAAGACACGAAAAAGCCCCCAAAAGACACAAATTTGTGCCTAAATCGTTACCAATTCCGTTCCGGACAAAAACGGTAACGATTTGTCCAAAATTGACCTCTCGCTGTCCCAATTTGTACAGCCTGTATATATCTCACAATTAATATATTAAAAGTAATTTTGTAACATTGAAAAGTGAGATTATGAAGAGTACATTTAAAGTCCTTTTCTACCTGAAAAAAGGGTCGGAAAAGCGTAATGGAGAGGTGTCGATTATGACAAGAGTTACCGTTGACGGAAAAGTTTGCCAGTTCAGTACGAAACAAAGCATCCTTCCCGATAACTGGAATGTGAAAGCAGGGAAAGCCACCGGAAAATCTTCCGGCCAAATCAACAAGCTGCTGGATGACATCAAAGCTTCCCTCAACCAAATATACCACGAACAACAGCGGCGGGACAACTACGTTACTGCCGAAAAGGTAAAGAATGAGTTTCTGGGCCATTCAGAGAATCATGCGACATTACTGAACCTGTTTGGTAAGCACAATAACGATGTGAAACAACTCATCGGTATATCCAAATCCGCATCTACTTATCAAAAGTATGAAGTAACCCGGAAGCATCTTGAGAACTTTATAAGACACAAGTACAACTTGTCGGACATTGCACTGCAAGAGATAAACCTAATGTTTATCACCGATTTTGAAGTGTATCTTAAAACGATCTGCAAATGCAATTCCAACACCACAGCCAAATTTATGCAGTTTTTTAAGCGCATCGTTCTGATTGCCCGAAATAACGGAATTATTATTGGCGATCCCTTTGCGAATTACAAAATCCGGTTGCAAAAAGTGGATAGAGGCTATCTTACGGAAGATGAAATCAAAAAAATACTAGAACTCAACCTTGTATCCGAAAGGTTGGAACATGTTCGTGATTTATTTATCTTTTCCTGTTTTTGTGGTTTGGCTTACATAGATGTGGCAGGTCTTAGAAAGGAGCATATCCGCAAATCGTTTGACGGCAACCTTTGGATTATGACCAAACGGGTGAAGACAGGCACAGATGTCAATGTCCCGTTATTGGATATTCCCAAAATGATCCTGAACAAGTACAAAAACAAGCTCCCAAATGGGGAAATCCTCCCAATAATCAGCAACCAGAAGTTAAATTCATACCTGAAGGAGATTGCCGACTTGTCCGGAATCAGAAAGAACCTTACTTTCCATCTGGCACGGCATACGTTCGCCACCACGACTACATTAAGCAAAGGTGTTCCCATCGAAACCGTCTCAAAGATGCTGGGTCATACCAATATTGAAACAACACAAATCTATGCCCGTATTACGAATAATAAAATTAGTGACGACATGAAAGGGCTCTCAGATCAATTTTCAGGCATTGAAAAAATCTATAAAAAGATAGCCCAATAGTTACCTATTTTTCAAGAGTAATGAATCGGTAACGAAACTGGTAACGATTTTCAATATAAAACATTAAAAAACAAAAGAATATGGAACTTCTTTCAATCGAAAATAAAATCATTAAAGTTCAAGGAAAACAAGTGATCCTTGATAGTGATGTTGCTGACTTGTACGGCGTGGAAACAAAGCGTATCAACGAAGCAGTTAAAAACAATCCAGATAAATTCCCGGAAGGTTATATCCTGTATTTGTCTATGGATGAAGCAAATTCTTTAAGGTCGAAATTTTCGACCTTAAAGAATTTAGGGCGTGGTGAACATTTCAAATACTCACCAAAGGCATTCAGTGAAAAAGGGCTGTATATGTTGGCGACTATTCTTAAATCGCCCAAAGCAACGGAAACGACCATTGCCATCATTGAAACTTTTGCCAAAGTCAGGGATTTGTCCCGCACAATCTCCCAGCTATCGGAACAATCAGAAAAAGAACAGCAAAAGTCAATGATGCAGAAAAGCGGGGAACTAATTTCTGATATATTAAGTGATGATTTTCAGACAGTAGGGACAGAAACTACGATTGAATTTAACCTTTCTGTATTGAAGGTTAAACATACAGTTAAGAAGAAACCTAAAGATTAAGTTATTACAAATTGTGATAGCTTAATCTTTTCGAACCTTGGGAAAATTCATTATTTTGACTTATACTTTGCATATTTCGGTGATACCCACCCAGTGATTTCGGTCATATCCACCCAGTCATTTGTTAATAATATGGCTTAATGATGCAAATTTATAATTTCTTTCTTAAACTTTCTCCTTTTAAATCAAAACGATGTGAAGTGTGAACGATTCTGTCCAATACCGCATCAGCAATGACCTCATTTCCTATAACTTCATACCATTTGCTTACAGGTAGCTGACTTGCTATTATTGTGGCTTTCTTACCATGCCTGTCCTCTATAATTTCCATAAAGTCATTTTGTTGTTGGCCTTCCAATGCTTTCATGCCAAAGTCATCAATGATAAGCAAATCTACTCTGGCTATTTTAGTTATTACTTTGACAATGGTTCCATCCAAACGTGCCAACCTGAGTTTTCCTAATAGCTTCTGCATGTTAAAGTAGTTGACCTTATAGCCCTGATTACAAGCTTTGTTCCCCAAAGCGGTTGCCAGATAGCTTTTACCCACACCTGCCGCCCCCGTGATTAGTATTGATTCTCCTTTATCCAGATAATTACCGGTTCCCAGTAAAGCCAACATATTGGAGTCTATCCCTCTATGACTACCGGCTTGCAGCTGTTCCATCGTAGCACCATATCGGAAGTCCGCCTCTTTTATAAGACGTGTATTCCGGTTGGTTGTACGCGTATCTCTTTCAGCTTGCAGAAGCAACATGAGCCCGTCAACAAGTGTGAGTTTGTCCAGACGTTTGGTTTCATTAAGAGAAGCCCACAAACGGGCCATTCCTGACAACTTCAAGGAGTGAAGTTCTTTGATAATTTCATCCATAATACAATCGTTTTTAATGAGTTATTGATAATAAACCGCTCCCCGGATGTTCTCATGATTTTCCGGTTCGGGATTCTTTTTAGTAGCATTTTCTTCTTGGGTAAAAGCCTGTATATTACGCAACACACGCTCTATAAATTTATAGGTGTATTGCCGGTTCTCTATCGCTATTTGGCAGGCTTTCTCCATTTCATACTTGGGGGTTATTCTTTGTAAACGTAACAGACCCTCGCAGCGGTTATAAAAGAACTCTGCCGGTACGTTCTTTGAAGCAAACATTTGTTCTATCAATTCTTTCAATACATCTGATTTCTCTCCTGCTTTTTGGCTGTAATATACCGGAGAACGCTTTGTGTAAGCATTTGAATGTGAAGCCAAGTGCTCTTCTTGCATACTGTAGCCGAAGCCTTCTATACGTGGATGAGTAGCTATGCGTTCGCCTTTGAGATATACCTTGACCAACGTACGGGTATAGATCACTTTTACCTTTTGCCCGATGTGTTGATAAGGCACTGAGTAGTAATGCTTGTCCCTGCCCAAATACACGCAACAATTGGCACTGACGGTTAATTCTGTGTCGTATTGTATTTCAAAAGATGCCTGCGGAAGTGGTTTAAGAGTCTTTCTCTCATCACTAATAAAGTGTTCTTCTCTGCTGTATGGACGCTGTTGCATACGTTTCCTGTTATGTAATTGTATTTGCTCAAAAACAGCCTTATTCAGCTCTTCCAAAGAGAAAAACAAGCGTTTACGCAAAGGAGCATACACGCGTTGATACACCAGTTTGACCTGATTTTCTACAAGGCATTTATCTTTGGGTTTACCCGGTCTTGCCGGAAGTGTAACAAAGCCATAATGATTTCCCAAATGTTCCATCAAGCGGTTTATTTCGGGCTCATAGCGGTCGCTTTTGATCACGGCGGACTTTAGATTGTCAGGAACAACGATTTTAGTCACTCCTCCAAAGAATGAAAACATACGAGTGATGGCATAAATAAAGTCTTCGCTTTTCTGGGAGGGAACACAGATGGCAAAGGCGTAATCGGTATAGGGAAGACAGCCGACGAAGGTTTGAACCTTGATTACCTCTCCGGTATCCCTATCGGCATACTCCATGGTATCACCGGCAAAATCGATATAAGCCTTCTCTCCCGCAGTATAGGTGTTTACCAAAACTGTAGATGGAGATTGAGCGATTGCATGCTGGTTCAAGTGGAAGCAAAACTGCGTAAAGCCATAACCGGCAGGTTGTTCAGCGATATACTCTTCCCACAGCTGCCGACGGGTGACATGCCTGTGACCCAGTTCCTTTTCCAAATAGGGTAATCGCCCGGCAAAGTCATCAAAACGTTGGTCTGTGTAGGCGGGAGAACCACCGTTAAAAAGACGTTCCAACTCGGGATCATCTTTGAGCAACAGTTCATCCAGACTCATTGCCAGAGCCTTAAACTGACGTATGTACTTGTTGACCGTCTCTTTGTAAAGTCCCAATTGTGAAGCGACCGAACGGTTGGAGGCTCCATTCTCATGTAATTGAAGGACTTGTTTTAGTTTACTCATCTCTATTACTTTTCCAGCCATATTATTGTGCGCTAATTGAATATAAATTGAAATTGCAACACAAAAATAAACCGGATTAGACAAAAAATGGGTGCCAATGCTCCGAATTGTGGCAGATGCCCCACACTGGGTGCCAATACTCCGAAACACAAAGATAAACAGATAGATACATTCTGATTTTGGGTGCCTATGTTCCGAAATAAGCTCCGTTTTGAACCTGATCAGAACAAGTGGGTGCCAATGCTCCGAACAAGGAGCAATTTTATTACTATTTTCTATCATTTTTATTCCAGTTTTCGCCTAAACCGGGTGAATATGGAAGAATAAGACGTCTCTAAAAGGTAATTGTTACAATTTAAGAGGATCTAATCTAGAGCGAAATACTGGGTGCCAATGCTCCGAATTATGCAATACTTCAATAGAAATGTCCCGACATTCTTTTTAGTAAATATGCATGGTTAAGGATAGAAGGTTCAAACTTCATACACTTAGATGAGTTTGAAATTAGAATTATAAGCTATGGTGAGCTTATCAAATCAAACAATAGTATTTTGATTGTCAAATTAGTTTATTTTAATTACTTTTCATTAAAGATTATTGAAAGTCTCAAATGTATATCCAATCTAGAATTCTGTGATAATTCTTTTATGAAGATGCTCCCACTTCATATAGTTTTCTGGAATATGATAACCATCTATAGAACGTCTTAATGCGAAATCATAACATAGAGACATTTTTCTTTCTTTTAGGTATTGAGCAAGTATATCCTTTCTGATTTTTAAAGTAAACCCTTCTGATATTGGTTTGAATCTTCTTTGACCAAATGTATATTCTCCCTTCCAAAAAAAAGCTTCAATTGGATATTCGTCTCTTTGAAGTAATATTTCCATCAGACATTTATGTTCAATTCCCAATTCATCCATAATTGTTAAGAAAGGAATGGCTTTGGTTAGCCCTCTTTCTCCCCGAAATTTATTTATTGATGTTTCCAATAAAGGCTTTATTGTACTTATTGGGAATGTGTTTGGATTTATTGTCGTTGCTGGAAGTTCATTATTATAGATGTTTTCATGTTCAAAAAATAATGCAAGTTTCTTTTTCTCTTTTTCTAAAATAGAAATATCGGTATTTACCTTAGAGAGAAATGAATATACCATAAAGTAGGAAGTAGGACTATCTTTATCATATTTCTCTTTATTACGTTGATTTCCACATTCAAACAGGGTTATATATTCATTCTCTCTTTTTATGAAGTTGTTAATAAGAGTCTCACTATCTTTATACTGAATAAAATCGTCTGAGGAAAGCTTAGGTAACCATTCTATATAAGATGGTTTTTTACATGGCTTATATAAGAGTTCGGATGGGTCAAATAAACGGAATAATAGTTTCGCTTCCTCTAAAAAATCATAATCAAAACAGCCTTGTTTTATCTTAGAATGAAACAGCCTATTAATGCTACTTTTTACTTGGTCGTGGTAAGAAGAGTTGATTTCTATGTTGTCAAAATTTGTATTGATATTATAACTTCGATGTACAGCACCTTCTTGTTCTTCTGTATAATTACCAAGTTTTTTAGAAACTAAATCCGCGTATAAATTGTCCTGAAATAAAGTAGAGTCTTCCTCGTTTTGATAAATTTTATACGTTAGGTCTGATTGATATTTTGAGAAAAGAAAGTGTTTTCCTTTTAGTGATTTTATAATAATTGGACTTGCAATAATTGGTGACGGCTTATTGAGAAAATCCATTGAAATGGCTTCGTTGTGCGAAAGAAAGTCTTTTTTATTTCTAATTAAAATATGAAATATATCCCGTACAGATTCTCGAATATTAAAATGTTCAATTTTTGATATTGTTAGTAATTCCTTTTTATAACCATAAAGAAGATGTGGGAATTTTAATGCCAAAGCATGCAACACAACCAAACTGTATTCAATTGTGTTATCAGAACAATTCTTTATACCAAAATCAAATAAATATTTTATAAGATATTCTTTTTTGCATATCAAATCGAATATAGCTTTAAGAGCCAAATGTTTTGTATGAACTACTGGATAGCCGAATAATGAGATTATGTATTTGGTTACAACTTCCTCAAAACTTAGCTTTTCAATATGTGATACCATAAAACTATAATCGCATTTTTTCTCTGGAAGTCCTTTTGACAACTCTTTATTGTACTGCAAATTGGCTTCGTAGTAAGTCTTAATAATACCGATTTCATTTGTAAAATATTGCTTGTATTTAATAAGTTTATCTATATTCGAAATTAGATGATAGGATGAGTCTTTGTACCTTATAATGTAATTTTCTAATAGAAGCTTCTTTCCATACTCCGGATTTGTTTTTATTAATATTTCAAATATATCAAAGTCCAATTTATCGTCAACATATAGATAATAAGAATCATCATGGATAAAGTCATCAATAATCCTCAACGCTTTTGTTTTGTCTATTTCTATTAATCTGCTTGATATTTTGAGTAATGCTATGGCTTTAATTCTATCATTTGTCCATCCTTCTATAAATTGAATTAAATGGTCAATGGCAAGTAGTGAGGTTTCATCTACTATTTTTAATATATTTTCTTCTGAAATAACACTTGAAAAAACATAGTCTCTATGGTCATTTATAAATTCTAAAAAATTATCAACCCATTTTTCTCGGTCAAATTCGTTATCAATAAAAGAACTGAACTGTCCAGAAGAAAATAGTGTATCAACTTTATTCACAAATACGTCAAAAAGAAGATTAAATTCTGAAATAGCTATGGGGCTATTCGATGGAAGTTCTAAAAGCGATGATACAAATTCAATATAATACTTTGTTACTGCTCGAAATAAAAGCTTCTCATTTTCTGTCCTTTGCTTTTTTGATGCAATTGAGTTATAGAATTTTTCAAAAATTGATTTAGAACGATAATATTCATTCCTTGCTGTAGATAAAATCCTGTTTTTAAGACAGACTTCAAATCCTATAGAAATAACCTCTTGGAGTTGATGATAATCATTTTCCATGAAATTAATTAACGGTTCAATAGAACATGGTTCATAAGGTATGAGGAATTTTTCACTTTGAGCAGGCTTGCCATGCAGAGAACTCGACTTTTCTTCTTTTGCATAATCCGGAAGTCCAAATGCAGCAGGGGTTTTGCCATATTTTTCAAGGATTCCGGAAAAGTCATTAAATGTCTTTTCATCACCCAATTCTACATCAATAGTGTATTTAATAAAATCAAGAACCTCTTCAAACAATGAAGCATCCTCTAATTGAACTGTTCTTTCTAATAATAGAGTTAATAATTTAATGGCATGATTATCCATATGACCATCATGGGTCATTGTTTTTATTAAACTTAAAAAGAATGGCAATCGATCTGTATTTGCGGTTTGAATTAGGGAAGATAATACTATATTCAATGTTTCATCTCGCGCAATACTATTTTCTTCTCTATTTATTAAAGAAAATCCCAACTGCGGATAATGCTTTGTCACAAATTCAATTAATTCGGAAATACAGATATGGTTCATCCTTCCACGTCCTACATCTGCAAGTTGTTTTTGAATAGTAAATATTTCGGCTAATCTATTTAATGTACCATCTGGCTCCAATTTATGCAATTCTTCCAAAGGGTTTATTATGATGCTTGATTGATAATCTTTTTTATAACCTAATCCAAAAGAAACATCAAAAATTTCTCTATAAACTCTATCAAACTCTTCATTAAAACCGCACTTACCAAATTTTTCAGCAACCTCGCTTAAATACTGCACTAAAGACATTGTATCTTCTTCATATCTTGCAATCGTTTCTGCATACTGAATTAGAATTAATTGTAAATCAGATATACTTTTCGTTTTTCGTTCATTTAGAACATCTGCAAATTGAAGTGCTATTTTGTGATTGCTAAATGCATATTTCTCTTTTTCTAAATCAAGCCAATAATGAATTATTTCATCAATTCCTGTTTCAGAAAGGTGTGTTGATATGTACCTGAAAATATGCCCAAAAATTTTATGTATATCCCGTGCTATAAAATATGTATCATTATCGCCTCCACTGAATAAACTGTGATTTGTAAACATTAAATCTTTTTCTCGCTCTGTATATAACTCATTTATACAGAGTTTAATTTGTTTTATTCTGAATGGTTCAGATATTTCTTCATTTCTTTCTTTGTACCACAGTTCAGATAAAGTTATAATTGAGTTATAAATGCTTTTTTCAGGTGTAGGTAATATTGATATTCTTAAATGAAGTTGATTGATAATTGAATGGTTAAATATCCATATATATTTTAAATGCTCATATAGATTGACGACCTCTCCCTTTATTTTGTAATCCATGCCACTCTTGTTTATTATTTCTTCAGGCAACGTTGGAATAGATATTTTTTCGGAAGGAAAATATCTTTTCATTTCATCGTCGCTAAGGAAATCACAACAATAAGTGATGAAGTTGAAGCATTTCGGATTATCGATTTCCGAAAAATTAATTCTCTCTATAAGTTTTAGCGCAGACCTTTTATCACTGGGTATTAATAATCGGCAAAGGGCTATTTGAGCGTTTATGTATATATGTGTATCTTCCGAATATTTGTCAACTATGTTTTTGATAGTTTCGAATTTCCTGTGCGTATATAAATAATCAATAATCTCAAGTTTAATTTTTTGATTGATTTCTTTATTTTCATCATCAGTATGTATTTCTTTGTGATAGTCATGATTGTGCTCATCAGAAGCAACCCATTTGATTTCATCTATTTGGTCAAAAATATTAGTTATATTTTTACTTATTAGTGATTTGGCTTGATAAACAGTAGTTATACTTTCTACGTTGCCATTAATTGAAACTTTAGAAAAACCTTGTTCGATAATGTTCTGTGGAAGAATATTTCCTGTTGCTAAATGATATTCGTTGAGATAGTGAGCAAACGCAACCTTATTTACTTTTACAAAGTCTCCATCCCAAATAGCCCTAATGCTATTCTGTGTTAAATTTGCCTGTAAAAAGAATTGAGGGAAATTTATTTCTGATTCATCGATATTCCATTTTGATAATTGAATTTGTGCTTTTAGGAATATGATTCTGATGAAATTAGCCAAATCTTGCACCTCTATACAAGCATTTAATGCTATAGCTATATTCTTTCCAATTTCTTTTAATGTTCTATAATTTGACCATGCATTCTTTATCCAATCTAAGGTTGTAATAGAAATAATTTTTTGATAATCTCCTATATATTGAAGATGCTTAAAGTAATTGCGATATGCTTCATCTGTGGAAGGATTTTGTTCATAGTATAAAGCTAAAGCCCTGTTGAAATGGTTTTTGAAATTTATGGTTTTTGATAAAATAAATTCTCTAAAACTGTTGTGGAAAATGGTATAACTCCTGCTCTCATTTATTTTTAATAAATGTGATATTTTTCCTATAGTTTCCGTTATTTTTATTTTGTCGATTTGTATATCGGCAAAAGACAAAATATCTTTTATCGTATCAGGACTAGTGTTTTCTTGCCTGTAAGCAAAAACTGCTAGCACCCATTTTGCATATTCATCTTCCAGAATCTTTGAATATAAATATTCGTGATAGGTATTTATTTTTCCATCAATCAAGAGTGGTAACTCTTGCAAGCTTTTGATATAATCCTTCTTTTTTGTTTTTAGCAGTAGTTCTGATATGTAATGTAAGTAAAGCGGAATTCCTCCTGAAACAAGCTCAACTTTACTAACTACATTATCTGTAGCCTTTATCCCCTTTTGAGATAAATATTCAATGATTTCTTTCTGTTTAAACGGTGGAACTATAATATGTCTAAGTTGGTTTTCCTTTATTTCATTAGTAACATGAGTAGAAAGTACATCTTTATACTGTGAACTTAATACAAAATATATATTTGATGGTAATTTACCCTTTATTTGATTTAGTAATGATTCGGCAGAAAAACCAATATCCCGGTGAACGTGGTCTAACCCATCAATTATGAAAATGATTTTTTTGTTTAAAGTACCCAAAGTGTCAATATAGCGACTAAGTTTTTCTTCATATTTATCCGAGTAACGATAAGGTAAATTGATATTTTGAAAATTATTCTCAATGGCAATACACATAGATTTTAAAAAATAATGAGCTTTGTGCCTCAATTCTCCAAAATCATTTTGATTAGGAATAAAACAATAATATGAAAATGCAATATCAGGATTTACTTCTTTGAATTTTGTTAAAGCAGTAGATTTACCAATTCCGGGAAGTCCTTCTATAAAAATATATCCACCATCCAACTCCTCGATTGCCTTATTTAGTTGCTCAAAAAAAATACTATTCGAAACATAATGCTTTTCTGATATTTTGAAAAAATGAGATAGTTTATCTTCAAACCTCTCCAAAATCCCTAGTTCTTTTAAAACATGTGCTTTAGTAATGGAATCTCCTGTAATACTCCATTTGACTACACAGTCTAAAAGTCGTTCAAATAATCGTTCCTCAATACCAAGTTTATCTAATTTTGATTTTATTACACTTTGAATTTGTTCGGTATGTTCTTGATTAAAACTAAAAACAAGTTTTTTTAAAAAGTCGTCAAATTCAGTATCCGACAAATCACATTCTTTGCGAATGATTTCTAAAGTATCCTTATACTCATGAAATTTAGGCAGTTTAGTATAATCATGCGATACGTTTTTTATGGGGCTAATTATATTCTCAAAAACATCTTTAAGACTGTGAATTATATTCTCACTTGGTCGTGCTTGACTACTTATCTTTTTACTTGTAAAAAGAATTATGGAAAAGTTGACACTTTTATCATGTATGCTTTTATATCCATCTGCAAGCTGTCTCAAAATAGATTTCTTTGGGGTTTGAGCTGTCAATAAGTTATAAAGGGTGTAAGACTTAGCTTCATCTTCCGCCCATTTTACTTGATAATATTCAATATTATTCTTGCGATAAATAATGATATCATCAATGTGATTACCTTTATCGTAATTTTCCAACTCAATATGAGTTATATCTGAATTGAAAAAGAGACAATCTATTATTTTAAGTGCCGCTATATTATTCTGATAATAAAACGCTGCTTGAGATGTTGACCCACTCATTATGATTTTTCTATTTATTTCGTTTTTGATTTCTTCGTTGAGATAAGCAAATTCTTCACATCAATTTTCAACGCGTTGGCAATCTTTACCAATGTTTCAAGAGAAGGTTGTGCTTCGTTAGTACACCAACGAGAAACAGTCGCTTCATTCTTTCCCAACGTTTCCGCCAACCACTTTCCAGTTTTATTCTGTTCTACAAGTACGATTTTTAGCCTATTTATCTTTCTCATCAGTCAAATTATTGATGTGTTTTGCAAATATAATGATTTGTATTATGCAATAGACCTTTAGTTCTCAATATTTTATGTAAATAAAGATTGGGAATAGAAAATGCAACTATTTCTCAAGTCTCAACAAATGTAAGAAAGCCTTATTCACTTCAATTAGCTCCAGTTCTTCTTTCGCAACCCTGAGACTTTCTACTTGGTTGGTTTGCGCTTTAGATTAATTATACTGTTCAATAGGCTCATCAAACTTGTTGGACACTCGTTCGACAAACAGAAGCAGATAGCAGAAAAAAACGAAGAACTAATATATTGCGAATAGGAAAAATATCTACTTTGCCATTTTCTTAATATTAAAGTCATTTCTCCACTAATTTTTAGGCAAAGATACAGGAAATCACCCACAAGTAGCAAGGTCAGGCACTGCGTGTTTGCATTGGCAATCTCCACACCTGCGGGTAGTATTCCCACTGAAAACCTTGCATGAAGTGAATGAATTTCCTGTGAACGTGAAAGCAAAAAATTAATGTTTCATTTTAAATTTTGTTTGTCATGAAAATAGATTATTTCAAGATTCCAGAAATCAAAGTGTCCTATAAGGATAATGTGAAAACAACCGAACGTTTCCAGATTAAATGTTCTGAAGATACAGTACAAATTTTCAAGATTGCATTCGGAGAATGTATGCAACACCATGAAGAGGCCTATGTTATTTTCATGAACCGTTCTAACCGGGTATTGGGGATTTCCAATATTTCAAAATGTGGTGTGGCCAGTACATTGGTTGATATTAAAATCATTATGCAAACGGCATTGAAAGTACATGCTTCTGCTATCATCTTTTCACATAATCATCCGTCGTCCATTCTGCGACCAAGCCAGGAAGATATTCGGTTAACAAAAAAGCTAAAGGAAGCTTGTGAGCTTCTGGATATTTCTTTTCTGGATCATATCATTATGACCGAAGAAGATCATTACAGCTTTGCTAATGAAGGGCTTTTATAGCCCTTTTTTGTCGAAATCAGATCTTATCCTGCTTCTTTTATGGTAAAACCCTCCCATAGGCAGTCATTCCACCAGGGCGGTTGATCATTTCCATTTCTATATGCAAAAGTATTTGCGGCTTCTTAACCTCTTTGAAAGTTCAAGCCCTAAAGGGTTTGATGCAAAAATCTTCCTGCTGCGCTTTGCCCAGAGAGTATTTTTCCACAAAAACTTGCAAAGACTAAAACCTACACTTTCCGGCATATATGAAACGAAAACGACCGACCCGACGGAAAGACGCATATAAAAAAAGTCGGATTTACGAGAAGCAGGAAAAAAAGGTTATGAAACTCAACTCCCTCACCTCAAGAATCTGCATATATCTAAAAAATCAGAAGTTATGGAAGCAACAAATTTAAGCGAAGCAAGGATTTATGTAGGTACATATGCAAAGTACAACGATGGCTCAATCGAGGGCAAGTGGTTTGACCTTTCCGACTTTTCGGACAAAGACGAGTTTTACGAAGCTTGTAAGGAGTTACACGCAGACGAAGAAGACCCGGAATATATGTTTCAGGACTGGGAAAACATACCGGAAAATTTAATCGGTGAAAGTTGGTTGTCTGATAACTTTTTCGACATCCGAGATGCGATGGACGATTTAAGCGAAGACGAGCAGGAAGCGTTTTTAGTGTGGCGTAATCATGGTTCGCACGACCTATCGACCGAAGATGCAAACGACCTTATTTCTTCTTTCAGGGACGATTTTCAGGGAAAATACAACGATGAAGAAGATTACGCCTATGAAATTGTAGAAGAGTTATACGAACTGCCGGAGTTCGCAAAAACATACTTTGATTACGAAAAGCTTGCGCGCGACCTGTTTTTGGGTGATTACTGGTTTGAAGATAGTTTTGTTTTTCGAACTTCCTGATTATTCACCGGGCGGGGAAACCCGCCCACAAAACAAATTACAATGAAAACAAGCGGTTTATTCAGGTTATTGTTCCGGGTGGGGTTACTGGCTTCAGTAATTTATTTTCTGTCCACTTCGGCGGGTATATGGGCAGTATTGATAATAGCGTTTTTTGTTATCCGCTTTATCCTGCGCTTACTTGTATCTGTATTGTATAGCCTTTTGATAGCTGCGGTTTTCATCGCCTTATTACTCACTTTATTAGTGTAAATATATGGAATTACTAAATAAAAACGGAGTGTCCACGACCCAAGAGCCGGGACAGGAAAAATATGTAACATTCATTGCGGGAGCGTTCAGAGGAACAGAATATTTTCAGTATGATTATCGCCATACGGACGGAGAACTTTTCTCTACGGTAGCGAAAACGCTGGAAGAGTGCCGGAAACGGCGGGATGAATCGTTAAACAAAAAACAGTAAATTATGAAGGCATATATTTTATATCAAACGGACATACACAAAACAAAGTCGAGTCATGTTGGCTTGGCATTTTTTCAACGGAAGAAAAAGCCATCACAGCAGCAAAAGAAAACAACTTATACAATTATTTGTCGGAAGTTGTAATCATCGAATGTGATATGGATAATTTTGAAGAATTATAATCCAACAGGCGGAAATTCCCGCCCGCAACTTTCTTTCGTGAAGTGTGCTGAAAAAGAAAGTAGCAAAGAAACCGTTTTCCAAACTTTTGATTTTTATTGATGAAAGGATCCACCGCTAACCCGGTGGATTTTTTTCATTAGATATCAGGATAATGTTTCTTTTTTAAGTCTAATATAAAAAGATGGAATGATTCAGGGTTTTTAAAATCGTTACCATCATAATTAACACGAATTATATCTTCATGCTTTCTAACAGAAGGTATTATAGTTTCATATACCAACTTCAAATACGTTATATCTCTGTTTAACCAATAATATGCTCCTTTTATAACTAAATCACTATAATACTGTAACTTTTCTAAAAGTTGTGGGTAAATCGCCTCTAATGGAGTTTTAGCCACTTGATTAGATACTTCCTCATAAGACCAATCGGTTTTACGTGCCCAATAGTCAAAAGAAAAGAAATGTGCTCTATCTCCTTTGTCTACATTATCTAATTTTTCAGGTAAATCAAATCCTATCAATATTTCTGAGCACTCAAGAACTGTCTTAAAAAGATCCTCAAGTTGAACTTCTGTCCAAGCATCATAATGCCAAGTATCTGTATATAATTCGAAAAGTGATTTAATATTTCGCAGAAGAGTTTTATGTGCATAGAGAATATCAGTAATCCCTCTGTCGAAAGCTATCCTTTTTACTAATAAACTTGAAATGAAATTTTCTGTTTCTTCTTTCTTCTTTACATCATCTGCAAACCCAGGAATATTAATTTCAGGACGAAATTCGATTGTTTTAGTTGTGTCAGATGAATCAATTAAACATGTTGCTTGCCAAAAAATAGAATTTGTAATATATATTTTTTCTGTTTTTAAATCAACGGCAAAAGCAATAACATGTGACCTATAGCTTAATTCAGCCCAATAAAGTAAAGTTGACTGTTTAATTCCACCGACAGTTGGTACTCCATCTTTTCTTATATAGACATCTTCTGCACTTTTTACTTGGGCTTTTAAATAGCGTCCTATTAATCGTTCATTATGAACTATTTCGATTTCAAAGTCAATCCCATAATCATTTTCTGTTGCATTCCTGAATATGCCTAAATCTTTAAGCTTATATAACAATATGGCAAACGAATCAGATTGAGATTTGTGTTGTTTGATTCTTTTGGGGAAGTCCATAATTATTCGATTTTTTTCCAATTAGATTCCACATGAGTAGTTATATTTAAAGTAAAATGTTTCCATCTTTCGGAAATTTTCGTCCGGTCTCCAAAACCTACTTCTGTTATTTTTAAATTTAACTCTGTGTTTGTTGGTATGTTGTGTATCAATAGCTCAATTATAGTTCTAGAAACTATGGATTTTAATGGAGGGAGATAGTCTGTAACTTTTTTATAATCAAACGGTTCTCCGTGTATTATTTTGCTTCTTAATGTGTACAGTTTGTTTAGGTTGTCATATATTCTATGACAATTGAATAAATCTTTTCCGCATAATATAGCAACACTTCTGCGTATTCTATAGATTAGTTCTTGATTGCCGGATATTATGCTTTCAAGAGCGATGCATAAGGTTAGGTATTGATAGTGTATATGAGATGCGGAATAACTAGTCAAATAATTCTCAATAGCAATTCCTATATAGTTAGTGAGATTTAATCTGTCAAATACTAATCGGATATATTCATTTATTTCTTCCAAATACTTATCATCTGAAAATAAATAATTTTCATAATCTCCTCTTTTTTGATATGAGGACATATAAGAACGATGAAAAAAACCATCTTCAAATGTATATACTATGTCATACTCTATTTGCAGGTCACTGGGGAAGATTATGAGCAAAATTTTCCAAACATTTAGAATATCGGTATATTTGAAGTTCTCTTTAGGATTATTTTTTATAATCGCATATTTTTTATCGTATTCTCCATGTATATTCTCTATAATACTCTTTGGGAAAGACATATTGGCTTCCTTAATATTGGGTTGCTGAGCCTCTATATATGCCTCAAATTCGTCACTATTAATATCTATAATTTTAATATCTTTAAATGAAAAATCGAATTTAGATAAATCATAAGATGTGTTTGATAAAACTGGTATTATTATTTCCATACTAATATTGTTATTTTTTATTTTTTTAGTTATTGAGGTCGAAGATTGATTTGCAATATCAACGTTATCTCTTTTACGATAAGTGTTCATTTTGCTTTTCTTTTTATATCTCCATTTTCCCATAAAACTAATTTGTTTTTGCAAAAATACCCATAAAAAAACACCTGACAAAATCGCTTCTCAAGTGTTTTTCAATATGTTGCCTGAATCGTTTATTTTTTTTGCTCTTCTTTCTCATTCTCGTTATTAAAGGCAAACGTTAGCTGCACCACCTGTCCAAAGCTGTCTTCAATATATACGTCAATCTTTTGCTGGTCGGTGGAAGCCGAACTATAGTACAGTCGGAATGTTTCACCCGGAAGCGGGTATAAATCATTTGGAAGAAAAACTGTTCCGTCTGCCATCCGCAGCGTACCTTTACCATCCGGCTGAAAATACCTGATGAAATACTCCGTTTCTTCATAATAGCCTTCCCGTTCAAGTTGAAAACGTATTTCTGCTGTTTCGCCCATCTTAATCTGTTTTTGTACAGGCATCGTTGTTACCGTGAACGGGTAAACCTGCCGAACATCCAGCTTATCATCACAAGAAAACACCATTAGCATTGCTCCCAGCAAGTACATCCCCATTAATATGTTTCTGATTATCTTTTTCATATCGCACTAATTTATTATGAATTTAAAACCGACCCCGAACTGTGTGTGGAACTTTCCGATGGAAGAACCGAACAGCGCACGTTCACGAGCATTTATAAGGAAAACCACCCTGTCCGTCAGGTAAGTTTCCAGTTCCAGCGTAGCAGCCCCGCCATAAATAAAGGCATCCTTATTTGTAAGGGTAGAACCATCGTATAGTTCCTTATTTCCCCAGTTACTTGTTTCGTATCCGGCAAGAGCCGACAGTCCGAAGGACAAAAAGAATGTTTTCCGGCGGTCGGAAAGCAATTTGATATAATACCCGCCTTCGCCCGTAAACTGGCTTACAGGAACTGTTACATTCTTATATTCATACTCCTTATTAAAGTATTCCGCACCAACCACCCAACGGTTTCCGTTTTTGGTATAGGTGGCAAGTGCAGCACCAAAATAATACGCCGATTCCGGTTTTCCGGGCTTCTTAAAGCCGTCCGCCATCCCGCCTGTAAGCTGGATTCCCTTTTGTCCGGGCAGATAACGTTGTGCGTGTGCCAGGTTAAAAGTCTGGCACAAACACAACACTGCTATAATACAGATTAACTTTTTGCATAAATCTCTCCCATTCGGCAGAACACAAAACAAGTTTTGCTTCTGCTCTCTCTTACTCGAAATTTTCATTTTACTTGATTTTAAGTTCGTTAATCACTCTGGCGTTCACAATATCCGAACTTTCGATACGGATATTTTGGTGACGGCCACCGTTCTTTTCGACCAGCTCTACCACCAGTATTTTATCATCCGGGATAGTAAACTTCGGCAAGGTATAGACCGTGCGAACGATGGATTTTCCACCTATGGTAATCACTTCGTTAAAACTACGGACAGGATATAAAACCGATTCCTGAATGGCGGTACGTTTTGCCACTTGTTTATCGACAATCTTAAACTTGATGAAGTCAGTATCAAACGGTATGTTGGAAGAGTTCTTTACCTGCGTATGGAAATAGAACATTCCGTTATGCACATAAATCCCCTTGACTAAGAACTGTATCCCGAAACGCTTGCATCCCAAATGCCGTATCTCCCGGTCATTGTTTTTGTAGATGGACTGCATTATCAACTTCACCAGCAAAGGCGATTCGTTTCCCAGTTCCCGAAAATAAATGTTCATCCGGGTTTGGGAGTAATCGGTTATGCTTTCATTTTCAAGGAAATCTTTCATTTCGATGTTTAGCATTTCCGGATCTTTGGCATATTTGGCGTTGAATGAATAAAAACTGCCATCCTCACAGATAACTGAAAAATTGGTTTCATCCGTAAAACCTTCAGTCGAAGCTTTGACACGGATTACATTTTCCGCTCCGTCCGCTTTTCCTGCGATAATGTGGTTGGAACCCAAATCCACATATTTCACAGCCGAAGGGAAAATGATATGTACTGTTTTGGCAAACGTTACCTGAACCCCATAAGGCGTAACCATTTGCCCGTAAGGGAGCTTTTGGGTGATACCCTGAAACAAATCGTTGCTTTGTGCTTTGATCGTCATTACAGAGAAAATCAAGGCGAACATGATAGTTGTCTTTTTCATTATAAATTGATTATTAGTTGCCGTTGGCAGATCGATAGCTACTTCCCGGCTGATTAGTAATTGATTTTTTAGTGATTGTCATTGTTTGGAATATAGCATTACCTGATAATTGGCTTTCAAGTTTACTTTTACCGTCCTGAATTTTTTCGACAGGTATTGCGATCCACCTTGCAATACCCCCCTTGTAAGATCAGAAACAATGGCAGCTCCGGCATTTTGATTGACGGTAAAACTTGAACCAAGTCCGGCACCGATGTTTGCCATGCCTTCGTTCAGGGCTTGTATTTCCAATGAAGATGGAACAGATAAACCCTTTTGTCCGTCCGAATCATATACTGCCAATTCTACCGGAATGATATTGCCGTTATACTCCATCGAAGAAATAGAAATATCCATTCGCTCGCTTTGAACCCTTGCTTTCCCAGACAAAAGTGTATTTTTGTGTACAATGATATTCCCGGCCTGCAAAGGCTCTAACAGGCGAAGCCGTACACTCTGCCCGTCCATTACAGACTGGTTTTCATGAATACAGGCAAGAATGGTATTTTTTTCCATGGACAATCCATTCCCCACTGCCGTATTAAATCCGAGATTCCGTGGTTGGCTGTATGCTGTAACAAATTCCTTATCGGTCATAGATGTTTGCAGCCCCGATACGGTTGTTTCTGTAACAGCTTTTACGGGTAAAGCCTGAACCTTTCCCTGCATGGGTATGGTCGGCGTGATTTGCTTTATTCTTTTTTCTTGGGTCTGGCCGTTGTTCATGTATTTTGCAGCCAGTTGATAAGACTTTTCAAGTAGAGCCAATTGTTCATTTGCTGTATTTGGGGCCTTGTTTTCTTTTTCGTATAGCCTGTTTTCCAGTTCTTCAATTTTCCGGGTAAGTACCTCTTTCTCTTTATCTTCTTTGGGCGTTTCATAAAAACTCCCCAACTGACGGTTTATGCCTTGATACGCATAAGCTGAGGACTGGACATAAGAATTTCGAGGCGAAGAACCGTCCGAATAATTTCGACCGGCAGTGAGCGGTTGCTTATCCGACAAATCCGGATTCATGCTTGGATTATCCACCGTTTTACTTTCATCGCCCAATATAAAGCCAAAATCTTGCAGAGAGCGCATTCGTTCATTCTGCTTGTTTTGCATTTGTTCTTGTTCATAAGCCGTTTTTTTATCTCTGATAATACCGTCTTTTTGGGGTAAGGGTATATCCGCATTGAAACCACTTATCTCATTCGGTTTCACTTTATTATTCGGTGAAGGTGCAAATATCAACCACATACAACTGGCAAATGCAATTCCCATCAATGGAAAAATGATAAGCTTCCTCCGCTTCTGCATCTCCTGAGGGGAAAGCGGTCTCTTTTCCTTCTCTTCACGTTTATTCAAATTCTGATTTTGTTCCATATTCTTTTAATTGATACTGGTTAATATTGTCTTTGCGTTGAAGTTTCAAGCGTTCAATATGCTTAATCTCCATAAAATCTTTTTCGGCACTCTTTTTACCCATATTGTATATGGACGAAATCGTCCAGTAAATCGAGAGGATACTACCCCCGATAATGAAAATCACAATAATGACAATTCGGGTATCTTTTGACAACCTTTCACAAGCATGGCGGAGCTTATGATCCAACGAGCCTCTAAGATTCGTGAATGTTTTCTTTACCATAGCTTACCGTTTTAATATCTGTAAATCCTTGTTTTCCGTAATTTCGAAAGCTTCAATAGTAAAGCCATGCGGGTTATTATCGCTCCTGACAGAGTTCAACAACCGGCACCGGGTAACGAGGCTTCTTTCGGTAACACTACTCTCCCTAACAATCATTTGCCTGGCGTATGTCGCCACATGATACGGGTATCGATCGAAGTTGCAAACCACACTATCCACTTGAACCGTCTGATTGATATTCCCGGAAATAATTCGGTTATAGTACCCCTTCTCGGATAAGTCCTTATAGTAGTTGAAGGCACTTTTATCAGCCAGAAAAAATGAACGTTGAATATTCGATTCAATAGCGTTTTTATCCGGCGAAAGGGTAAAGAAGAGTTCATGGAAACGCTTTACGTGTTCCCTGGCTTCTACCGGGCGGTTCTGCGATAAGTCCTGTGAAAGTGCCAGCATAAGAGATTTGCCTCCATCAAGGACATATATTTTTTCACGTTGTTTTTCCGCAAAACTGTATGATTTCCAAAGGGCATATCCTACAATTCCAGTGCATACACAGACAAATACAATTCCAAACAAGCGTATTTGTCTGAAACTACTTTCTATATTCTTTAAACTTTTAAATTCCATTTATTTACTGTTTTATTTCTTGATTAGTTTTCCTGAGATATTTCCGGTGGCTGCCCCTGCTGCTGCCCCTGCAAGGTTTCCTCCCGTAGTTGCTGTTTTAGAGAGATTCCGGTTCATACCACCCAGTCCGCCAGCCTGAATAATCCAGCCTGCTACAGTTGGAACGGTAAAGTATCCCACAATTCCGATAATCATAAAGATGATATAAACCGTATTGGAACTATCAGGGATGAAATTCGGATCGGAAAGGGCTTCTATATCCTGTTGAAGCATCAGTACCTGAATGCGGGCAAGAATAGAACTGAATAAATCCGATACGGGAAGCCATAGATAAACGCTGATGTAGCGTGTTATCCATTGTGTGAGGGTGGACTGGAATCCATCATAGACTGATATGGCAAAAGCTATTGGCCCAAGTATTGCCAATACGATCAGAAAGAAAGTTCGTATCGTGTCAATGACAAGTGCTGCGGCCTGAAAGAGGATTTCCAGCAATTCCCGGAACCAGTCCTTAACCATTTTCTTGACGTTGTATGCACTCCTGTCCATGTACATCCCCATCATTGTCGCCAAATCAGAAGGTGTCCATCCCAAGTCTTCCAATTGCTTGTCGAATACTTCATCAGAAACCAGGTAAGCGGTTTCGGGATTTCGCAACATGGCTTCATATTCCAGCTTATCTTTTTGTTGACGGTATTTATTCATATCAAAAGTTTGCCCTTCAAGTAGGGTGTGTGTGCCTTTCACTACCGGAGACATTACGCTGTTGATTGTCCCCAAGACAAACGAGGGAAAGAACATAATGCACAGCCCGATAGCAAAAGGACGTAGAAGCGGATATACGTCTATAGGTTCAGCTCTTGCTAAAGCTTGCCATACTTTCGCAGCCACATAGAACAATGCACCCAATCCCGCCATGCCTTTGGCTACTCCTGTCATGCTACTGCACAGAGGCATCATATCCTCATATAGATTTCTCAGAATCTCGTGCAGGTTTCCAAAATCAACGGCTAGCAAGTTCATGATTACCAGTATCTATCGTTAGCATTTCCATATAAAGCCATTACCCGGTCTGTATCGTTGATTTTCTTTGCCCGTAAGTAGGAAACAGATATGTTTTTGCGGGTGTAATAAGCAACCAAGTTCCGATAATTCAGCACAGAGCTATATGCTTTGTCTATCCTTTCCATGCGTTCGGCATCACTCATGGAAAGTCCGTTGATATTCACTACGTTTTTAAGTTCTGTAAGCACATCCGAACTTTCTTCCAATAGTTTCGCATAACCGAAAGCAATCGCATTCAGTTCTTCCGGACGGAAGTTTTTATCGGAAAGCATTAATTGAAAATTTGTAACGTATATATCCGTAATTTCACCGAGTAGAAGCACCGTTTTCTGTACTTTGCGGGCATCCTTTACTAAGTTGTTTACCGCTTTTAAGGCATCATAATACTCCTTTCCCTGTTCGTAGAGTTTGACGGTTTGCTTGAAATTATCCAGAGTATTGCTCACTGTTTTGGAAGTCTGTGCAATTTGGTTAGTTGTATTCACAATACTTTGAGCCAGGTTTGTTGGGTCAATTACGGCCCATTGGGCGTTAGCCTTACCTGCGAAAAAGCACAGAACTGCTATTAACGCTATTATCTTTGTTTTCATTGCTTTATTATTTTTGATTGATATTAATTCTGATTGCGCTTACTTTCAGCAAGCTGTTTAATGGCAAGTTCGATATTGCCGTCTAATTTCTCGGTAAGTTGGAATAGCTCAAGCTTTTCACTCTCTTCCGTTGTGTAGGTATAATATTCTTCCAAACTTACTTCCGTAGCATATACAGCGGATTGCGTACCACCCAGCCCTATCCATACCTCTTTATATTTACGCCCCGGATGGTTTGCCATGTTGATGGAAAGCACCTGCGCCTTTTCTTTTTCCGTTAGCCCCAGGAGTGCTTGAATACTATCGAACTTATTCATATACTTCCGCTGGTCTAACAGGATTTTACAATCGCTGTTATTGATGATGGATTCCTTTACAATCGGTGAAGAAATAATATCTTCGACCTCTTGAGTAACCACAATTGCTTCCCCGAAAAACTTGCGGACGGTCTTAAAGAGGTACTTAATGTACTCCGCCATTCCTTCCTTTGCAATGGCTTTCCATGCTTCTTCGATTAGTATTAACTTTCTGATTCCCTTTAGCCTACGCATCTTATTGATGAAAACTTCCATGATAATGATGGTGACAATAGGAAACAGAATTTTATGGTCTTTAATATTGTCCAATTCAAAGACGATGAAGCGTTTGGACAACAAGTCAAGCTGTTTATCCGAGTTTAGCAGGTAATCATATTCTCCACCTTTGTAGTAAGGTTCAAGTACATTCAGAAAGTTCGCCACATCGAAATCTTTTTCACGGACTTGTTTCGATATCAATATTTCTTTGTACTCACCACTTACATATTCGTAGAATGTATTGAAGGATGGTTGGATGTCGCCTTTCAGCTTATCTATGTATAAGTTTACCGCATTGGAAAGGGCAACTTCTTCCGCTCGTGTAGGTGGTTCGTTGTCCCGCTTCCAAAGCGTCAGAATAAGCGTTTTGATGGATTCCCGCTTTTCAATATCGAAGATGTTATCATCGGTATAGAATGGATTGAAAGCTATGGGATTCTGTTCTGTATAGGTGAAATAAACTCCATCTGAACCCTGCGTTTTACGATTTATCATTTCGCACAACCCCAAGTAGCTGTTTCCGGTATCCACCAAAAGTACGTGGCTACCTTGTTCGTAGTATTGCCGTACCATGTGGTTGGTGAAAAAGGATTTTCCTGACCCCGAAGGTCCCAAGATGAATTTGTTACGGTTCGTGATAATCCCTTTTTTCATCGGCAGGTCGGATATATCCACATGAAGCGGTTTACCCGTCAGCCTGTCCACCATCTTAATCCCGAACGGGGAAGGCGAAGACATGTAATTGGTCTCTTCTGTGAAGAAGCACAAAGCCTGTTCGATGAAGGTAAAGAAGGATTCTTCTGAAGGAAAATCGCCTTCGTTGCCAGGAATACCAGCCCAGTAAAGGGTCGGGGTATCTACAGTATTGTGGCGAGGTTTGCATCCCATTAAGGCAAGTTGGCTCCCGACATCATTCTTGATATGCTTGAGTTCTTCCCGGTCGTCTGACCAGGCCATCACGTTGCAATGGCAGCGGACGGAAATCAAACCTTGACTGTGTGCTTCATTCAAGTATTCTTCAATCCATTCTTTGTTCACCTGATTGGCACGGCTATACCTTGACAACGAGTGCATATTGCGGGCTTGTTTCTCAAAACGTTTCAGATTCTCCGCATGATCATCTATGAAAATGTATTGATTATACACATGGTTGCAGGAAAGCAACACTCCCACAGGTGCAGCGAATGACAAACGGCAGTCGCTTCGGTCAGTGGACAGCTTTTCATAACGGGAATCGGTTGCAATCCTACCGGGCAGGTCTTCCACATCTGAAAGGGTATGCAAGCATAGAATATCGTCGCCTATACGTACATTTTCAGCATTAAGTTGAATATCTTTCAGAGTAGTAGTGTCGCTTTGCGACAAGGAAAAGTATTTCTCAATAATACCAGCTTTTTCCGGTGTTCCTGTAATTTCATCCGAGTTCAGGCGGGTAAGGGCGATAAATCCCGAATCGTTAATAATCTGTTCAAACTGTCCGACCGACTCCATAAATTTCTGTATTGCGTCCTTATCCTGAATTTCTTTCGGAACAATGAACCCCCGACAAAGCGTATTAAAATTGCTTTGGATACGGCTTCTTTCTTTCGTCGTTTTTGTCAAAAAAAGGTAGCAAGTATGATTTAAGAACGGCCTTTCGTTGAAGTGTCGTTCAAAACTGCGAGATAGAAAACTTAAATCGTCCTTTTGAACCTCTGGCATATAAGTTTCCTTGATAAACCAGTCTTGCTTATGGATGATCGAATAATTAGGCAACACCTTGATTGCTTTATGCCAAGCTGAATGTATCGCATCGTATTCGATTCCGGTAACGGTGAAAAGTTCCGGAAGTTCCACCTGAAAGGCTACTGTTATATCGGCATCCTTACTGATGATGCAATCTTGTTCGGCTGATAGCAAAGGAAACTTGCTTTCCAATGTGGCTGCTTTTAATATATTTCTCATGCGTTTCTCCTCCTATTATAAATGAATAATCGGGAAATAGCTTTGCGGTTGATGATATAACGGGGGTGATTTCTGCGTGCGAAAAGCTTCATCAGTCCGTAAGTCCCGTATTTGTCATTCAGGGTGAAAGTCAGATAGACAAGTACCAAAGCTGAGATACATCCAAAGCCGATACAAATCCATTGGTTGATACCAACCATGTACATCACCACAAAGGCCACAAAGACGGCAAGTAGTCCTCCGGCAAATATGAAAAGATACTGACTGCGAAGCCCCTTAAACTCTACGGGGCGACCTATTCCCCTGTTGATTGAATAACCTGCCATAATTTTTAAAGAAAGAATGAACGCAGGATGGTTGCAGCTACGATAAGAAAAATACAAGCGCCGAACCAGCTTGCAGCAGTCTTACCCGTATCAGGGTCACCAGAACTGAATTTGTTGTAAACTTTTACACCACCTACCAGACCGACTACAGCGCCGATGGCGTAAATCAATTTTGTAGCCGGATCGAAATAACTGGTAACCATATTGGTTGCTTCGGTGATACCTGCTGTTCCGTTACCCTGTGCAAATGCGGCAGTTGCAGCCAAAACAATGGCTACTGAAAGAAATATCTTCTTTTTCATTTTGACCTTGATTTTTATTGCCGGAAGCAGGCTGATGATCCACTGTCCGACTGGATTAATAACTGAAAGTTTTTGTGGTTTGGGTCATAGACCTTTTTGTGATGCTTGTTAGAAGCTAACCATAGTCTTTTTCTTTCATACTGATTTGTTTTAGAGGTTCTACATATGGTCGTTCATATCGAACGTCTGTAAATCTTCGGGGCTGGTTTCGTTTGGCGGGGCGATAAATGCTGCATCGTATTTACCCAGCATTTCGGCCACCCGTACCATGCCCCCGTTTATCTGTTCTATCACTGTGTCGTACAGACTGGTTTGTTGCATAACGACGAGCGTTTGTAGTGCTTTACGTTCCACTTCTTCCGGCGATTCATCTTGATGGATAACCCGGACAGCCTGTGCCATTTCTTCAAAGGAGATTCCCCGTGCCGATTGACCTTCTCCGATTATGGAAAGTGCTATGTCGCTATCATCAAATTCCAATTCTTCCCCTTCCAATTCTTCTTTTCGTACGTGTTCCTCAAACACCATTTCAAACTCAACATCCATCGGCAATGGACTATCTTCCGTGTCTTGCAAGGCAAATATAGAAGTATTATTAACCCCTTTAGAGAATTGTCTTTCAGTGGCTTTATATGACGTTACTTGTCTTAAGCGAAAGGTAGATTCACCGATGATTGACCTTTTCTCATGATTGATCTCCTCCTTTTGCAAAGGCATCTTTCCCCGTTTTTTTATGAGCCACCAAAACAGAATGAGGTAATAAATAATTATTCCTGCAATTATTATTTTTAGTATCATATCGGTCTTTCCAGAGTTTTTCTATACAATTCGTTGATTTCGTCCTGATATTGCTCGAAGTGATGCAGGATAATCGTTTCCACATAGCTGCTTATAGTCGCTTTGCGCTCACCGATAACCCTCACAATTTTCATTAGCTTTTCATGTGTGGAACGGCTCACATAGATAGGCTGGCGGTCGGGAAGTTCTATTTTATGAAAGTAGATTTCCTGATAATCGGCAGGGGTACTTTTTTTCCGGCGGGTAGCTTCCCTGATGGGTTTTTCTTCCGGTTGCCGGACAGGGTCTTCCATAGCTTCCTGTATTATTTCCGGTGTATCCGGCTCTTTACTTACGATTTTAGATGGAATTTTCTGTTTCACGGGCAAACCCTGTGAAATAATCTGCTTCATAAAATCTTCATCCACCTGTACTTTTTCCTGCTTTGCCATGTTAGTATAGTTTTATAATGTATCCAACTTCAGCCACCAGTTCTTCAAGGTTACTGCCTTTTATCATTCGCTTATCAGCAGGGAACAGCGTGGACCGGAAGACAGAGACCTTTTCGCCAGACATTTCCTTTTTGTATCGTTTTGTATCAGGGATAAAAGTTTTCATAAGGGGAAGTCCCAGTTCGCTAATGGTATTTTCATAAATACTGTACAAGTCTGTTTTCTCCCGCCCATCAACTTGATTCCAAAACAGGTGTAAACCCTGTATTCGGTAAGCATCATTGTTTACCAGCAGATTGTTTACCGTCATGGCAAATGACAGACTGCTTTCCAACACCACCCGGTCGGCAGTAATCGGTGTAAATATATAATCCATGGAGGCCAGTGAATTGATAATACCTTCACTGTTCACCGTTCCGGGAAGGTCGAAAAAGACTACATCTATTTCGAGCGGTTCGGTTTTCAGATATTCTTTGGCCGTGGTGATCGCATTCTCTGGTGTGCTGCACAAGACCGGATACGCTTTCTTTCCCAATGCCTTGAATTGGTTAAAGGCTAGCAGCTTGTAATTCGTATCACTATTGACCTGTTCACTATCTCGTTTACGCATGGCACTGATGCTGTGTTGTGGGTAATCGCAATCCACAACCGCTACATTGTAACTTTTCAGATAGTACAGGTAGCTTGCTACCAGCACAGTGAAAGTAGTCTTGCCGACACCACCTTTTTGGGTGGAGAAGGCAACGAATAATGTTTCTTTTTTCATTTCTTTCAGTCTTTATTGTTTTACTTCATTATTGATTTACTGCTTCATCGCAGTATCTATTCCTGTCATTCAACCAATGAATATGTATTTATCCCTGCATAGAAATAAGGAAGTATCCATTTCTTTACATATTGTCTTATTGATTGCTTGAAACATTGATTCCAGTATTTCTTGCTTTCCTGAGATCAGTAACCAGTCTTCCTATATTGTCCGATTTATTCCAATATTTCTATCGGTATTTACCGCTTTACTTCTCTATGTCAATCCTGTTTTCGAGGACAAATAAATAGATAAAAACCGCCCCTTTTTGAAAGTGGCTTACGATGGCTTTGAATGACTTCGCTTGTCCTATAATGCACTATTTTACAACATAATTAATCCCTGTTACTTTGCAACGGATCCTGTTTAAACGGACAAAAAACATCCGATTGAGCAGCTTTCCGGAGTTCATTTATCTTATGGCTAACCGCTAATCCGTCCACAGGCGGATTTTATTTGCGTCAGGCAAATAGCAAGGTGTGTTCTGCGCAGCTTGAAATTCTTTCAGCAGCTTAGAACCCCTTGCCCGGACAAGCCGGGATGGGTTGTACTCCGAAGTCGTAAACCTTTTAAAGAATAATGGTATGGGAAAAGAAAAAACGAATGTGCCACAATCCGGTGGCAAAGGACGAAAGCCAAAGGCAGACCCGGCAGTTTTCCGGTATTCAATCAGTTTCAATTCTGCCGATCACGCCCGTTTTTTGGCTCTCTTTGAACAGTCCGGTATGCGGACAAAAGCGCATTACATCACCAAACGAATTTTTGGTGAATCATTCAAAGTGGTAAAAATCGACAAAGGAGCAGTAGATTACTACACACGTCTGACCAATTTTTATGCGCAATTCCGGGCAATCGGAGTGAATTATAATCAGGTCGTAAAGGCTCTGAACTCCAATTTTACTGAAAAGAAAGCCCTTTCTTTTCTCTATAAATTAGAAAAAGCAACCGAAGAACTGGTGGTATTAAGCCGAAAAATTATCGAACTCACACAGGCATTTGAAGACAAATATTTGAGTAAGTGAGAACAGAGGAAGCTTGCTTACTATGTCGAACGAGAAAATATTATGTAAATGGTTGCAAAAATAAATGTGGGAAGTTCGCTTTTCGGTGTCCTTGCGTATAATCAGAATAAGGTTGATGAAGAACAAGGCAAGGTACTTTTCAGCAACCGGATGTTTGAAAGTGAAGATGGTAATTTCAACATCCAGCGTTGTATAGAAAGTTTTGAAATGCACCTGCCCCAAGACATCAAAACTGAAAAGCCCATCATTCATATATCCCTGAATCCGCACCCGGACGATAAACTTTCGGATGAACAGCTATCGGAGATTGCACAGGAATATATGGAGAAGCTGGGCTATGGCAATCAGCCTTATATGGTCTATAAGCATGAAGACATCGACCGCCACCACCTGCATATCGTATCCCTGCGGGTGGACGAGAACGGCAAAAAACTGAATGATAAGTTTGAACACCGTCGGAGCAAGGACATTACACGGGAACTGGAAGCAAAATACGGTCTGCATCCTGCCGAAAAGAAACAACAGCAGGAACACTACCAGTTCCGAAAGGTGGATTATGTTGCGGGCGATGTAAAGCACCAGCTTTCCAATACGGTTAAAGGCGTGGTAAATACTTACCAATTCCAAAGTATAGGAGAACTTAATACGCTGTTATCATTATATAATGTACGTGCGGAAGAAGTCAAAGGCGAAATCCGGGGCAAGGCGTATAGCGGTATTGTCTATTCCGCCACCGATGATAAAGGCGAAAAGCTGGGTAATCCCATCAAGTCTTCTCGGCTGGGAAAGTCAGTCGGTTATGAAGCATTGGAATGCAGGATGGGACAAACAGCGACCAAGTGGAAAGACGGTAAACTGAAAGCCAATATCAAAGGCAGGGTATCGGAAGCCATGAAGTCAGCCAGCTCACGGGAACAATTTGAAAAGAACCTAAAAGAGAAAGGTATTGAAGTCGTATTCCGGCAGAACCTGAAAGGGCGCACATATGGTATAACATTTATCGACCATGAGAACAAAGCCATCCTGAACGGCTCTCGTTTAGGAAAGGAATTTTCAGCTAATGCATTTAATGACCTGTTTAGAGAATCCCATGCAAGCGAGGGACACACAAAACAGGATATTCCAAAAGAACTGTTCACTCCTTTGCCAGAACCGTTCGTGCCGTCAGAACGGCAATCCGAAAACGAGGAATCTACAATCGGAAGTCTTTTCAGTATCCTGCCCGGTAGCAGCGATTCTACGGCTGAGAATGATAAGACTCTGCCAATTCCCAAGAAAAAGAAAAAACGTCGTTATGGACGGCAGATGTAATAATAATCTAAAAGATAATCAATTATGCAGAATGAAGATGATTTAAGAGGACTTGCCAAAGTTATGGACTTTATGCGGGCAATCAGTATTTTATTCGTAATAATCCATATTTACTGGTATTGTTACCAGTCGTTTGTAAACTGGAATGTCAATATTAACGTGGTCGATAAGATACTATTAAACTTCCAGCGAACCGCAGGACTGTTCAGCCATATCCTGATAACGAAAGTATTTGCAGTGATATTCCTTGCTTTGAGTTGTTTGGGAACAAAAGGAGTGAAGGAAGAAAAGATAACATGGACAATGATTTGTGTTTTTCTTGCTATTGGTTTTATCTTGTTTTTCCTGAACTGGTGGATGCTGTATTTGCCATTACCGCTTTCGGCAAACGCTACCTTTTATATCCTGTCAATGACTGGCGGGTACTTATGTTTATTGGTCGCTGGGGTATGGATGTCCCGGCTACTCAAAAACAACATGATGGACGATGTTTTCAATTTGGAGAACGAAAGCTTCATGCAGGAAACCCGCTTGATGGAGAATGAATATTCAGTGAATCTTCCATCACGTTTTTGGTATAAGAAGAAACAATATAAGGGATGGATAAACGTGGTAAACCCGTTCCGGGCTACCATTGTATTGGGAACTCCCGGTAGTGGTAAATCTTATGCTGTGATTAATAATTACATTAAACAGCAGATAGAAAAGGGTTTTGCGTTCTATTGTTATGATTATAAGTTCCCGGACTTATCGGAAATCGCATATAACCACCTGATGACTCATTCGGATGCGTATAAAGTGATGCCTAAGTTCTATGTTATCAATTTTGACGATCCACGACGAAGCCACCGATGTAACCCTATCAATCCGGCTTTTATGACAGACATATCGGATGCTTACGAATCGGCATACACCATTATGCTGAACCTGAACCGAAGCTGGATTCAGAAGCAGGGCGACTTCTTTGTGGAATCCCCAATTATCTTGCTGGCAGCAATTATTTGGTTTCTCAAGATATACAAAGGCGGACAATATTGCACTTTCCCTCACGCGATTGAATTCCTAAATAAAAAGTATGCAGATACATTTACCATTTTGACTTCTTACCCGGAATTGGAAAACTACCTAAGTCCGTTTATGGATGCGTGGCAAGGTGGAGCACAGGATCAGTTACAAGGGCAAATCGCATCGGCTAAGATACCACTATCGAGGATGATAAGCCCGGCATTGTACTGGGTAATGACAGGTGATGATTTTACACTGGATATAAACAATCCAGACGAACCGAAGATCCTTTGTGTCGGTAACAATCCCGATAGGCAGAATATTTATTCCGCCGCTTTGGGACTGTACAATAGTCGCATAGTGAAGTTAATTAACAAAAAGGGACAGCTTAAAAGTTCGGTTATTATTGATGAGCTGCCGACTATTTATTTTCGTGGATTGGATAACCTGATAGCGACTGCCCGTTCCAACAAAGTAGCTGTCTGTTTGGGTTTTCAGGATTACAGCCAACTAACAAGAGACTATGGTGATAAGGAAAGCAAAGTGATACAAAACACTGTTGGGAATATTTTTTCTGGGCAAGTAGTTGGAGAAACAGCGAAAACATTATCAGATCGCTTCGGAAAGGTTTTACAGAAACGCCAGTCCATGACAATCAACCGTCAGGATAAATCGACCTCAATAAGTACGCAGATGGACAGCCTAATACCAGCCAGTAAAATATCCAATCTTACGCAGGGGATATTCGTGGGTGCGGTCAGTGATAATTTCGACGAACGGATAGACCAAAAGATTTTTCATGCTGAAATCGTAGTGGACAATGAGAAAGTGAAAAGTGAAACTGCCCGGTATGAAAAGATACCGGAGATTATCGACTTCCGGGATGCAGATGGTAATGACCTAATGAAAGAGCAAATCCAGCTTAATTACGATAAGGTAAAACAAGAAGTGAAGCAGATTGTGATTGATGAAATAGGCCGAATTCGTAATGATGAGAACTTGCGGCATTTGTTGCCGAATGAGGAGTAGAAATAGTTCGAGCCACAAAATATTTGTGGTTCGAATGTTATACTTTTAACTAGTCATATTTTGCCCCGACTTGGTAAGTTTGGCCTTTTTAATCTACTTGTTGTAATTTATCTATGAATTCTATTCTTGCTTTATCATTTATTTGTAAGTAAGGATTACCGAAAAGATGTAGGCAAGCCCATGCTGATGGTGAGATAAATTCACCCTTAATCTGCATATTTGCTTTAAAGACTGCATCCACCACATAATCTCCTGCCTCCATGCACTCAAGGAAGGTAGATAACCATGTAGGGATAATTTCGGTAGAGAGGCTCCACATTGGAGCAACGACAGAGCTATAGCCCATTTGGATATAACGTTTGACGATGGTGTGCATAGCATTGTCGTATTTGGTCTGTATAATACTCCCAGAATGGCATACTAATAAAATGAGTAGTTTCCCCAGACCTACTATGCTGCTGGTTCCTATGAGAGGTTGGTCATTGGCATAGAACCATTCCGTTTCACTAATATTGCTACCACCATGCGCACAAACAATGTTGAGGTCTGCATGTAGAGGAAGTACAGGGGTAGTTTCACAGTGAACCTCAAACTTATACTTCTGGAGAAAAATATCTAATTGTCCTAAAATTACTTGGAACGTAAACTCGCCACTATCTACAGGAGTCCAAAAGGCTTTGGAATAATCTCCTCGTAATGGCTCATCAAAGTTCGTTTTGATAAAAAGTTCCGTAGAAATCACATTAGCAGTTGGCATACTCTCTCCAATAAATCGATCGGAACGGTTATCAACGAAGAGCTGATGAGGGAAGGTTGCCATTTCCAAGTCTTTGACAAAAAACATACGTGCTGCCACTAGCGGTATTGACAAAATGCATTTTTCCAAAGAGTGATATAAGGATTCTCCCTCTTGTTTCAGTTCGTAATTGGACTTATAATAAATAGGTTCCCCTTCTTTCTTTATTCCTTTGATATATCGTAGCTGACTTATTACTTCTTGCTGTATCCGTGTAACATCCATTTCATGCCAACCTTCAAGAGTCCCGAAATTGTACATGTCTCGAAGTAATATCATGTTGTAAAAGTAGGTGCTTCCTTTGCCAATCCACATCACTGCATCGGACTCATCTGCCTGCAAAAGTATCTTCAAAATTTCTATCTCCTGATAATATAAGTTGTAGTCCTTACCCTCAATATCTTCAATCTTTACTCGTTGGTACATCTGTGTTTGTATGTTTGTTGGAAGTACAAAGGTAAAATCAGCTTTTGGTTGCATTGCAAGAATGTAGTTGCCAGGATTTCCTTCTTCTACTGCTTGAGATAGTAACCTCTTGGCAAGGACGAGTGCTGTTCGGTTATCCTTGGAATAATCATCACGTTCTCTAGTTGACTTGAGTTTAACAAGCAGTTTCTTTAGGTGGGAAGCGAGATTTTTATTCGCGTAGAGGTCAAGAAACATTTCATTACCTTCTTTTTCCACTACCATATTCAGTGCATTCTCATATAGTTTTAAGCCTGAGTAATCAGCATCGGGAAATATTGAGCGCATTCCATTAATCAGAGTAAACCAAGGCATAGCGCTATGCTCAATATTCTTAAAGAATATTTCTCTATTTTCGTTTAAAAAATCTGTCATATCGCTTGGCAGTGTTTTGTCTTTAGAAAAAATTCTGATTGAAAAAGTTGTGTGATAAAAGGATAATTTGTCGTAGTCAGTGCAACCGAGTTTATCAAATTCTTTAGCCATGAACACAATGTCTTTTACTGATGACACTCTCAATTCTCGCATTATTTTTAGCATCTGCCAAAGGATTTCAAAGGCAAAATGCTGAGGAATAGGCTTTCCGTTCTGTGCCAGATTCACCAATGCAATGTTCATGTAAAGCAGTCCTGCTATAGGGTTATTCGCTAATGTGTAGGCTCTACAAGCTCCGTAGTAACTTTCAGCCAAAAGATTCTCGTTATACCCAATAATCAACAACCCTTCCGCAAAATCTCTAGCTAACTGATGTTCGCCCGAAAGATTCATACGGTCAAGTATATTATAGTAAAAATAAAAAAACAAGTCCATCACATCATCCTTCTTGCATATAGAGTAAAGGACACTACAAAAGAAGATGTGATTTTCTATCGTATCTTTATCCCATGTCGTCTTCAGTCCATATCGCTGTACCGAGTCAATAATATAGCTAACCATTTTACGACGCTCATCTAGCATAAGTGCATCTGCTATTTGCGGATAAAGTATACTTGCATTATGCTTTCCCGAGAGTAGTGGAGCAATTTCTTTAAGAATTGTTATTACATCTGTTTCACTCCATTTTATATTAGAATAATTAAAAGAAGGCGAAGGTTGATTAAGAAACAAATGAGCTATGATATGTAATTTATCCATTGCCATCATCATCTGTATCGCACTTGATTCTAAACTTACTCGCTGAAATTGACCTATACAGAATTGTACTGTATCACGACTATTGTTATAACTAACCTGTATGTGTGGAAATAAAAGATTGTAACACTGTTGTATGTGAGGAATAGCATCATCTATCTCTGCTTCCATACAAGCATCTATCTCTTGTTTTATCTGTTTTTTAATCATTAATTATCTTATTTTTAGCAAAGATACTCTATTTTGTTCGTACCCACGGATAACACTATTAAAACTTAAATCAGACTGATTCTTTCTGATAAATTACAATGTATTATGTTGAGCGATGGCCATTTATAGCCAAAGGAGGAATAACTAAATTCAAAAAGAGCGCAGCCCTTAAATTTCTACGCTCTTTACTTTTGCTACTTATTTCTCTTTCCACTTTTCTCTCTTTGAGAAAGTGCACTCCCAGCAGCTGTTTTACTTGTAGCACTTGTTCTTCCATCTCTCAAAACTTTCGAAGCGGCAGAAGCAGCGGTTTTACCTGTAACTTTTTTAGCCATAACTTTCAAAATTTGCTTTTCAATCCGAACGATACAGGTGGATTGATTCCTGTTCAAAGTCGTTTTATCAGTTCATGGTTGACTATATTAACCACGTTTAATGTATTCCACCACCATGCCAAGTCCCGGTGGTTACCCAAATCTCATAATGAAGGAGCCATTCGCTCGTCCACGGAATTATTGTTTTTGCAATCATTTTACGTTCATTCCATTCATTCATGAGCCTATGATACAAGCATAAGTGTTGTTTTTCGTGATTATAGGTATGGGGAAGCTTAGTCGCATCCTTAGCCAAAGGCAAAGGACTTGGACTAAGTACATATATATTAGGATTGCATCCTATATTATACTCTACCCTAATATCGTAAGTTATGCTTAGATTAGTTGGTTGAAGCTTTCCTTCCCAAATTAGCCCTTTATCATATCCAACGATTTTCAATGTAGAATCAGGAAAAAGATGTCGAAGCATTCCTCCTTGAGCATGTACCGAAATTCGTTTCTCTTTAGTCATTGCCATGAAAATTGTGTGCGGCAGCAGCGACATTACCTGCCATGCTAAGAATACCTGTACCTGCTGCCATTTTTAACACTCCACTTTCCCGAAGATTACGATTCCTTTCTCCTAAAGTAGAGAACGTTTTTGTAACAGCTTGCTCTCCAAAAGGCTTTTTCATCGCTTCGGCTATATATTGTAATCCGCGTTTTTGCACGATAGCTTGTATATCTGATTCAATTTGGTCAAGCCATTTGTAGAAGTTCTTTTCTCTTTGAGGATGCTCTACCCATTTGTCAGCAAAGTTTTCATCTGGATTTACCGGATTCGGAATCCATTTGACAATTTTACCTGTATTGGGGTCATAACGGCTTTCAATATATTTATTCATATTGGCGACCACATTCGTCAATGCGTCAATAATGGACATTTCTTTATTATATGCCCTTGAAGCTAAAGTTGTAACAATTATGGAAATAGGTTTGTCTTCATTTCCGTTAAACATCATATCACGATGTCGTTTCAGAATTTGAACCACCCGTTGAAGTGGTAGTTTTTCTACACTGTACTTAGGAACTGGACTTATAGCCTCTGAGAGCAACATAGATTTACGTAATGTGCTAACATCGGCTGCAGCGAAAAACCATCTACCATAGCCGAATGGGTTGCTTTTCATCCAATTTTCGGCAATTGTATCCGTATAATAGTTGTTTTGTTTATTATCTGTTATGCGTATTGCTAATGATTCATAATCTTTACCCAATGCCGTAGCTGAAAAGGCTTTTTCAAGTATAGTATTATATCCGTTGCAAACAAGGCTTGGAAGTATATCCATGTGGTAGTTTGCACTGTTGGAATACATCAATGTCCAACACCTTCTTCCCTCCTCGTCAAGCATATTTTTGTAAGTCTCGTTAGCTTTGAGCCTATTTCCTACCGCTTCTTTAAGATGATATTGTGCCCATTGCGGATTTTTACCAGTTAGTTCACACACTAAGTCAATATCCAAATCGTCATCTTCACAAACAGGTTTAATCATTGTTCCAAGCATAAATGAGCCTTGCGGACGAATGATAGGTTTATATGGTGCAAGTGATGATTCTGGTTTTGCTAACCATTCACCAACTGCACCATAACTACTAACTGCGGCATTATACTGGGTTTCTGTGATGTCCAATGTTTCGCCGAGCGTTTCTAAAATCTCGCTAAATTGTTTTTTTTCTTCTTGCGTAAGCATATCTATTTATTTTATTGTTATTGTCTTATAAAAATCGTTCTTTTCCTTGTTCGCATCGTATATTGTCATTGGCATATCGACTTTTGGCATCCATACTCGCCCCAATTCAACGGATGCAGAAACGGGCATAGCTGGAAAAATGTGTAGTTCTGTATAACCGTGATATGATTTGATCTTATCGAAAGTATGTCGGACAGTTCGACGAAAATCAGATAATAATGCTTCTGTTTTCAAGAAATCATTGTTGGGTGTACCACTTATTGTGATTTCCCATATACTTGTATTATCCCCTAATGCCTTTTGTACTCTATCATATGTGACTGTCGCACTCAAACTAAATACAAGAACCGGGAGCATTGTTTTGTCGTCTGGTTCACGAAGGATATATTCGATATCGGAAGATACGGTTTGCCATCTCCATGTAGAAGGCTCTCTATGCTTCTGATACACTTTCACATTATTCAGATCGTTTAGTAGAACGCCGAACTTTATAAGCAAAGGTTGCGGAGCAATTGCAAAAACCGAATAGTGATCTGTGTTGCCTTGCATCAATCTCGGCTTTATTTTCAGATTAAACTGTGTGGAAAGATTTGTTTCTTCCGTTACCCAATAAGCGCCTGTTCCATCTGCAAAAGGAGCATTTTTTAATCCTAATTCAATTGGATAATCGCTTGCTGGATAGTAATCGTATAACAACGCTTCATTTGTCGATTGATAGGATAAAGGAGAATTATTAACCCCAATATTAGCCCCGTATAAAATTATTTCACTGGACATACTTGGAGCGATGGCCGTAACTCGCCTAATACGTTCTTCATGTTTCTGCTTCATTGACAACAAGCGCGATTCAGGATGTCTCGCAATATCATACTTATCAATTAAATTGTGGTGTTCGTTACACAGTAGCATCAGGTTGCTTATATCATCGCAAAGTAATTTAGAGCGTTTAACATCGCCTCTTGGTCCATTAGGCTCATCGGCGACTATATGAGCAATATAGGCACTATTGTACCTTTTCTTAGTCAATATATCCGTGTGTAAAATTTTGTTGCACCCTTCATATTCACATCTTCCGCCGGAAATTGCCCATAGGAGATTCTGATTTTTAGTAGTAATACTCGTTGCGCTCATTTTGAATCTATTATAATCGTTATCATTTTTATTATATACTAATTCCGTTAGGGTAAACTTCTGTCATTCGCTACATTATGTTTATATTTGCGGAGAAATTGGTATCCCTTTAATTATATACCAATTCCGTTAGTAACGCTTTTAGTATATATATGAAAAGTGATTTAATGACAGAAAAAATAGATTTTGAAAAGATGGTTGGATCTGAGTTATTGGAGTATATCTCATTCAAAGATGAGTTCCCCAATGAAGCAGAGTTGGCTTTTTGTGTATTCTGCGACAGATATCAACGAGACATATTGCAAAAATCTGAAATTCAATGTTCTAAATTTGAATATAATGAGGCAATTGCTTTTTTAGCTGCAAAATGCACTTTTGATAAAGTATGGAATAAAGCTCATACTTTTAGTATGGGAAAAGCAAATACAAAGAATATTGATAAGGCTATTCTTTTGTGGATGTACAAGATATTATATACACAAATACTACTTTTTAAAGATAGAGATACCTGCGCTCAGCCAACAGAAGAGGAAGACTTATCTTTAATTGAAAATTTGGATGCCCTCGTCAATGTGTATGCTCCTGAAAATATTGAGAAACAAAAGGAATTGAAAGAGAAATTGAGTTTTTTGGAAAGAGTATTGCAAGGACTTTCGCAAAAGCACAAAATAATCTATTTTACCTATTTAGCATACAAACCAGAAAAAGATAAGAACATACCACGTTCAATAAGTAACAAACTAAAAGAACAGCTGGATTTGACTCAGGCTTCCATCAGGGTATATAGAAAAGACGCAACCGACCTTGTAAACAATTATATAAACAAAGTCAATGGGAACAAATAATAAAAATAAAATCAATAATAATAATTTGGAAGAGTGGTTTCGCTCTACTGGATTCTTATTTCCAACAAATGAATTGGAACTTGCAAGATTTAATAAATTATATGCTGATTATGACTTTAAATTGAAAGAAGTTTCGATTGATGCAAAGTCTATAATTGAAGGGAATATTTGTTCTTGTGAAACAAAAGTGTTTAGCATCAACATAGTTGATGAGGTCAAAAATGAAATTGAAGAATTGAAAATGGTTGCGCGAAAAGGGCAGGATATTCCTCAACACATTCTTGACAAAATGACTAAAAAACATCGCAAAAACAAAGATGGTGAAGAAAAATAGTCCAAAAATAAAGAGATTGGCGGAATATATTGCTTTACAGTTTGAAGAAAAAATAACACCGCTTGAAAGAATCGTAGAAGATGAGAACTTAGAGGTGTTCTATGATAATTACGAGAGTAACACTTTTGATGGAATGACTATTTTTGATAAAGGTGATTTTTATATACACATCAATCTGGACAATGGCAATCGAGCTGATAAAGAAAGAGGTAGATTTACTTTAGCACACGAACTTGGTCACTATTTCATTGATGCACATAGAATAGGTCTAAAAAATGGATTATTAGAACCACACCCTTCCCATACTAACAAAGCTCAATTTTATACCATTGAACGAGAGGCTGATTATTTTGCATCTTGTCTATTAATGCCCGAAGACCGTTTTCGAAAAGATATCGGAAATAGAAAGTTCGGCATTGATGTAATTGATTTCTTAAGAACAGAATATAAAGTAAGTAGAACGGCATGTGCTTTACGGTTTGCTGATATTGGGAACTATCCTCTTTTAGTAGTATATGCAGAAAACAACATTATAAAATGGTCTTATTCAAGTGAAGATTTCCCTTACAAATGGTTACTTTATAATAAAACCGTACCACCAAACACTGTAATGGGGGATTATTTTAATAATAATCATGTTGCAGAGGTCTTTAAAACCGAGCGAGTATGGGCAATTGATTGTTTTAATTATGTTAGAGATGAAGATTTACAAAGACAATTCTATGAGCATTGCATTACCCATAAAGATTCTGCATTGAGCCTTTTCTGGGAAGACTAATTATATGACGTCATTTAATGCCATCCAAAGACAACTACTGCCATTTTCCGAAAAACAAGGTGGCAGCTTTTTTATATACCATACCTTTGATCTGATAATCAAATATTTATTCATTTAAAAATCAAAAGTTATGGGTCTAAATTCAAACAATAAGTCCGGCTCTGACGAACAGATGATGGACATTCTTCTTGTCTTTGACAAGGAAAGGAAAACGATTAATGCTGTAAAGGGTATTGATGAAAACGGGGAACTGCAAACCGTTCCGCCAAAGCAGGAACACAATAACGATTTTATGAAAGTGGATAGGCAGGGTAATGTTCTTGAAAACTTCCTAAAAAACTTTTTTAATCAGTTAAAGGATCCGACTCGGTTTAGTTTCTTCAAAGTAGCACCTGAAGACACTGAACGTACAGTCAAAATCATTCAGGAAAATATCAAGAACCCAACACCTGCTGCGGATGAAATGCTTGATAAAATCCGTATCGATCCGAGCGTTCAGAAACCGGAAGCCCCAAAGGAATCCATTACACAAGAACAGAATCCAGCCGATGCGAATAAGTATTTCATCGACCTTAATAAAATCGACTGGGATTCCCTGAAAAATTTGGGTATCACCAAAGAACAGCTTGAGAAGTCAAAAGCTTTAGAGCCTATGTTGGGGGGTACAAGTCTCCATCTACCTTTCCTATTGAAGCCAACTTCGGGACAATGGTGATGAAAACGGATGCCCGCCTTTCGTTCCGTCCGGACAGTGAAGGAAATGTAGTGTTGGCAATTCATGGTATCCGCAAGCAACCGAAACTTGATCGCCCTTTCTTCGGATACCAGTTCACTGATGAAGACAAAAAGAATCTCCAGGAAACCGGAAATATGGGTAGGGTTGTCGATATAAAGAATTATCGTACAGGCGAACTTATACCTTCTTTTATCAGTATTGACAAGCAAACGAACGAACTGGTATCTATGAAAGCTTCGTCTCTGAAACTTCCTAATGAAGTAAAAGGCGTAAAGCTGGATGAAAAACAGAAAGTTGTCCTGATGGAAGGCAAAGCCGTATGGTTGGAAAATATGGTTTCTGCCAAGAACAAGCCTTTCTCTGCTTTCGTTCAAGTCAATGCTGAGAAATGCAGCCTTGAGTTTATCTTTCCTAAAGAAGCCCAAAAACAGGTACGGCAGCAAGGAGAACAGCAAAAAAACGAGCAAGAGATACGCATACCCAAGACCCTTGCAGGAGTGGATTTGTCTGAAAAACAGCAGAATGATTTGCGAGATGACAAAATCATCTATGTAAAAGGCCTAAAAGACAAAAAAGGTCAGGAATATAGTGCCTATGTTAAGGTGAACCATGAAAAAGGGAAGCTAGATTTCTACAAATATAATCCTGATAAAGCAAAGGAGAAAGCCAAAGAAATAGCCCCAACCAACGAACATAAAACGCAGGTAGCAGTCAATTCCGAAGGCAAAACCAATGAAGCAACAAAGAACTTGGGTGAACCTTTGAAAATAGCTCAGAACCGACCAACCGAGAAACAAGTTGAAAAGCAGGAGAAAGTCAAAGAGAATAAGCCGGCCGAAGCTCCAAAGAAATCAAAGAACCGTAAGATATAATAACCTGAAATGCCGTATCTTTACCAAAGAAAATTCCATTATGAATAGATTTTAAGTTATCTGTAATTGAGAATTTTTGTGGTTAGCATCCAGTGAACATTGGGTGGTTTTCGATTGTATTCATAAAAATACTTATAAAATAACAAATGAATATAGCTGTAAATAAGATTGAAATTCCAAATGATTTACATGATTCAGAGTTGCTATGCTTTCTTCATCCTAATAGATTCCAAACAGAAGATGAAAAATTGGCTATTAGATTATTACATAAAATATGTATGGCAAATTTGACTGATTTCCGTGATTCGAATCAAATCAAAGATTTAATTTTGACAGCAGAAGAACGAGAGATTGTTTTACTACATGATTGGAATATTTCAGAGAATATAGAGGTTAGATCGCGCTGCAATGATGTTCTTTGTAGATTTGAAAAAGACAAACGTTCAATAAAAGAAATAGCATCAAATAATTATCTAACAGCTTATAAGACATTTGGTGTGATTGAATTTCTAATCCGCTCAATTACAGTTCGGAACATCAAGATTATTAACACAGAAGACTTTCTGATCGAAGTTGTATCCGTAATTAATGAAAAATTTGATTCTCCTTTTTGGATTCAGAAAGTTGTCGATTCACTTAAAAAATCATATTCAAAGGAAAATTTAAAAAAATTATGTGATTATGTTAAATCTGAACAGAAAAAATCAAGAGATAGAGGTCATTATAATGAAGAACGGGAATATATAAAAGCACAATATTCCCTCAACGTAGTCAGTAAACAAGAATTCCATAAATATATGGCTTTGAGTTTTGAGAACGAAGCTGATATTACGTCGAATAATAAACAACCACATACTTTTTATCCCAATTTAGTGGACGTTTATCAAAATGCTTATAATGAGATTTATCAAATAAAAACACAAGAACCTAAAATCTTTGAAAGATTAAAAGAAAAATTACTTCAAGAGAAGAGAATCTTTATGGAAATGCTTGCTTTCTGTGGTATTAAGTATAAGATTGAAATTCCTGAAGATTTTGTAAATAGCGTAGAAGAAAGTCTTTCAACAATTATTATTCATAGTTTTTTTGATACAATCAAATTGATGCTTTCAGTCCCTTTTATAAGTACAAATGAAATTAATGCTTATGAATCTGCAGTGAGGAAAGCAAGTTATGTCTCTTCAATGTTAGGACGTAATCAGTTAGATACAAATGGTAATATTATTGGCATAGCTGATCCTCAAAAATCTTTACGAACTGAAGCCCATATTTATTTCCGCCAAAAAAGACTGTATGCAATTCAAACATATCTGAATCTTCACCAATGGTCAAATATAAAGTCGGAAGAGGAGTTAATTTATTATTTCCTTAATGATAAGAAGCCTATATATATTGAAGATAAAAATTTGATATTTTGGGCTAAAGGAATTACAATGGGTTTAAATAAAGATTTTATAAGCGCATCCCATATTTTAATGCCACAATTAGAGCATACCTTGCATAATATAGCTGAAATTAAAAATGGAAACATTACTACGTTAGAAAGGAAGCGCCAAGAATCTCCCTCTTTGGGTGCAATTTTTCCTATGCTTCAAAATGTAATAAAAGAGGAAGCTCTATTTGAAATAGAATCTTTTTTGCAAAGCGGTATAGATGTAAATTTTAGGAATAATTTATTGCATGGACTTCTAACTCCATTTGAAATCGAAAAATATGGAGTTTATCTATGGTGGATATGCCTGAGAATTTATTTTGACGGGAATTCCTTATTAGAATAATTAAAACCTATCCCTTATCAATTTATGAACATCTGTGGCTTTGTAATAGCACTTGCCATCGTCCAATTTAGTAAAAGGTATTATTCCTTTAGTCCGATAACGCTGCAAAGTACGTAGACTGACTTTCAATAGAAACATTAAATCCTGATTATCTAATAGCTGTTCTCCATCCAAGCAATTGCGCTGGGTTGTGAGTCGCTCTATTTTTTTGTCCAGCATATCGAATCTGTCTAGCATGCGTTCCATCCATGCTTCAAAATTTTCTCTATCTATATTCATGGTTACTGATTATATATGACCTTTGATAAAATAACTCTGGTTTGAAGGGTCTTTGATGATTATTTCCTTCTCCCGCATAAAACGTATATAGCTTTTTGCCGTGCGTTCCTTTACATCCATAATTTGTTGTATCTGTTCGCACAGGTCTATATAGGTTATATAAGTTTGCTGATCGAAAACCTCACGGGCTACGCTTACAAGCTCCTTTTCTTTCCGCTTCTCTTTTTCTTCGCGGGGCTTTTCGCCACGATATAAGTGCATCCCGGCTTCCTTGTCCCAAGAAAAGAGCATCAACGGAACATCTAACGGACTGCCTTCCCTTACTTTCAGGGCTTTGACTACTGAGATAGTAGCATCGCCATCCAGTTCGATGGAAAGGATAGCAGCTGCTTTGCGTTGGAGCTCAGACCCTAAGTGTCCACGAAGCTTTAATCCGTTTGGGACATAGTGAAGAACGCATATAATACAGGTTTGATAAATTCCGGCCAACCGATAAAGCTCATCCACTACGCGAAGGCTTTCCACTTCGTCATTGGCGGAATGCACCAAATCTGCAATACCGTCAATGACTACCAGCCGGATACCGCCATATTGATAATGAAATTTATCCATGCTTTGAACGATAGCCTGTAGACGTTCTTTGCGGGACATTCCTGTTAAGCAGAAGGCTTTGAATTCATCCGGCTTTTCAGATCGTTTTGCCCGTTTTAGAAGATTAGAAACATTCTTGAATAGCTGTACTTCCGATTGTTCTGTGTCATATAGCAAAACGGCCTTGTTTTGGATATTTTGATACACATTGATTCCTAACGTATCAACCTGACTATTTTCAGGTCGGATTGATCCCGCCACTAACGCTGCAACATAGTTACTTTTCCCGGTTCCTTCACCACCTGTGATGCAAAGAATATTTCCTTGTGTCCCCAGTGGTACATCCCCAGCAGAAATAATTTCCTGAGCCTTTTCCGGAGGATTATTAAAATCTATTTCGCACGATTTCAACATGGTCATAGTATCGCTATATAGAGTATCTAATAAATCAAGAAATAGTTTCAGAAATGACTCTCTGACGTTTCCCAGCCTGAAATAATCGGATATATCTTTTTCTTCTTTCGTTCCTGGAAGTGGAAGTAAAAGGCGCTTTACTCCATGTTCCGATAATTGCTCTTCATACTTTGCAGAACTTTCCAAACCTGTTTTATCCATATCATAAAGCAGGACGATATGCTTGAAGCGGAACGTTAGCTTATGTATAATTTCAGTAGGAACACTTACAGTTTCGCTATTGAAGCATATCGCATGGAAACCATGTGATGCAAGAGAAAGCACATCTTTTTCACCGCCTGTAATAAATACCGTATCTCCTTTTGCAGGTAATTGCTCCAATCCAAAACAATATTTTTCACCAATATCACCACCATACAGAAATCGTATTTTTGAGAATGGCCGGTATAATTTGATATAACGTTTGCTTTTGTATCCGAAGGTGGGTTCTAAAGCTGATGAAATGATTGAGTAAGATTTTCCTTCGTTGTTTTCACTCTTAAACTCTTTGATGGAACAAACTTTATATGCTTTCAGCATTTCAGTAGTTATACCGTATTGTTGCCAGTACTCGAACTCATTTCGGGTAAATTTCTGTTCCAAAAAACAGTATGGCTTGGATTTATTTTCAGGTATACCTGAAATGGGTGGCTCTGGAATGAACGGTACAGATCTTTCAACATTTTCCAGTAATCCTAACGACAAGTCTTGGTTTATCAGTTTTAATATTTCCACAAAATCGCTGGCATTATTACAGTTCAATCCCTTCAGTTTACTTACAAAGTAGAAACAATCCCCACTATATTCGTCATTACCGAAATCTTTCAGTTTGTAAGTGCCTGCTTTTCGGTCAAAATAGATATTACAAGAAGCCTTCTTGTCTTCGTATAATGGATTGAAGAAATTCCGACCTACACGCCATTGGCAAGGGATGTAATGTCTAAAAATATTCAGTCCATTACTTGTCTTTTCTAAGATTTCTTCTTTCCTTAACATATAATTTGTGGTTCGTTACTAAGTCGTTTAAACATTCGGTATTACTCCTAATCAGTCGCTCTTCCAACATTCGTTTTATTTCTCCGATCTTGTAGAAATATCTCCCCCGGATATTGGAATAGGCAATTATTCCAGCTACCCGAAGTCTTTGCAATGTCTTGTCACTGATTTTTAAGAATGTGCAGACTTCGTAACTATCTACCCAAATTTCATCTTCATTGATACTTTCCGCTTCCTGTCTATTGAGGATATAATCCGCAATAGTATTTATCTTTGCTTCCAGCTCCTTAAATGCTTTTGATTCTATCATTATCACATCCATAATGTATAGTTTATTGATTCTCTGCAAAGGTCGGAAGGATTGTATTTTAGATTTCACAAGTTTACATAACTTGGGTGCGTTTTTTTTATTAATGCACATTAAACCACTTAATAATAGCCAAATAAAGAATGAAAAAACAATTATTGCAACTATTGTTGATCCTATGTCTTATGGGTAAAACACTGTAATCCTTTATAAAAAGCAAAAGTCCCAAGTTGGGTAAACCAGGGACTTTTGGGTATTAAATAAGTTTTGAATTGATTATCTTTTTATTTTGTAGTGGCTTTGTGTTACTCCATTTTCATATTTATGATAAATGGATACTTCCCATTGAGATTCCTTAGTGATCTTTGAAAATAATGGTATGCCATTACCTAAGATAATAGGGACAGTTGTGATTATCATTTCGTCAATCAACTCATAATTTAATAGCATAGAAGCGATTTCACCACCACCCACCAACCAAATGTCTTGTCCGTTTTCATTACGTATTTGGGTAATTGTTTCAATAATATCATGGGTGATAAACTGAATATTTTTTTCTTCAGCTAAAGAATGATGAGTGATGACATAGCTACTCTTAGCCTGATATGGCCAAACTACATCCATACTCAAGACATCACGGCAAGTCCGTCCACCCATGATAACAATATCAATAGATTCAAAAAAAGCTTGGTAGCCATAATCTGTTTTATCAGGGTTGGGAAATCCGGTAAGCCAGTCTAAATCGCCGTCACTTCGGGCAATATATCCATCAAGGGAAGTTGCTATATATAACTTGATTTTTCTCATGTTTCTTCAATGTTTCTGCAATATACAAAAAAGAAGCGTGGAACTCACGCTGTTTCGACACGAGGTGCTGGTATACCCTAAGAACGAAACAGGCAAGTCCACGCCATACTTTCGTATAGCATGAACATTGCGCATTCCATCTCGTTCTTAAGTTGAAAATTACCAGTTTCCGTGTCGAGACGTTCAGCGAACGTTATGTTATATATTTATGAAGTATCTGATATACTTCTAATAATCTTTATTTTACGCATGCAAATATAATACATAAAATTGATTTATTTACTGTCGGCTTCATCCATTCTTTTGTTCAGTGCCTTAATCAATCTGTTTAGAAATTCTGTCCGATTAGTTTTGCGGTTTCTGATTTCTAAGTATATATGATAAATATCACTTAAATCAATATTGAATATTTTTCCAAAAATAGCTGCCAAAGATTTTATTTCAATATGCCCTGCATTTATGCTTTTTTCTTCATGGATACTATAAATGATTTCAGCCAAAGCTGTTTTTTTATCTGTCCATTTTGCAGAGGGCATTTCGATATCTGCAGGGTAGTTATTCTCTTCCTGATATTTCAACTTAGCTAATTCGCAATTCAGATAATCAGCAAGCATGTCATTGGCTAGTAATTTAGCAACTTTAAAATCGAAGTTAGTAGAAAATCTTTGATCCCTTTCAAAATAAAAACTTTCTAGATTCAAATCCATTCCGCGCCTGCCTCTCAAAAAATAATATTCATCAAAACAAGTTTGACCTGAACGATAATATTGGATAAATTCTACGTTTTTGTTACAAAAATCATTTATCTGTTCGTGTTCTTTCTCTAGATATGCTCTAATTGTAGCATAATTTGAGATAGGGCGCTTTATTTCCAGATAATAAATCTTTCGGAGATAAATCAATTTGCTAAATAGCTTTGGTTTAGTGTACTTGAAGAAATAAATTTCTTCTTCCTGAATTGAAAATTCATAATTTGAAACAAGTGCTTTAAGTTCCTCAAAAGCATTTTCTATCATTAATATCATTGCAGGGATGTCCTGAATAATATCAAGTAATTCTAATTCTTGTTTTTGTATAGAAATACTTAATTCATTTACTATTTTCGCAATTCTATCTTTCATATATTTTGCTAAATATTTATAGAACTATAAGGTTTTATTTTGCCAACGGCCTTTTTTAAGATAGACTAAGGAAAATATGAGCAATATGATAACGTATAATTGTTCGGAAGTCCAATAGATCGCAAGCGGCATCATTGGCAAACGTGACAGAATAAACAGATAGAGCAAATAGATAATTATGTTTATAAATTGAAATACGAATGCAATTCTTGTGTTTCCAGTACCAATCACTGTATTGCAATATGTATAGGCTGGTGCTGAAATAATGAATGTGGAAAGCATAACGCAAAATGGATAGAAAGCTGTTTGAATAACTGTAATATCATTGGTAAATAATCGCAGAAGATTATCTGAAAAAATATAAGCCAATGTGATAAGCGGAATGCCAATTGCATAATTTAGGTTGATAACACGACGGCAGGTAGGCATTACTTGCTCTATTTGCTTTCCTCCGATAAGATTGCTGACTAACGAAATTATTGTTGTCGCAAATGAATTGACAATCACAAAAAAGAGCATTGAAATACTTCTCACTACGTTCGCCGCAGCAAGTTCGCATTCTCCTAAATGTTCTATGGCAATGAAAAAGAGAAACCAAGGAGCAATGCAAAAAAATGATCGTACCATTGTCCAAACAGATATATTCAAAAGGTGGAGTGATATTTTCCTATCGAAAACAGCACGAAATCCATATTGCTTTATATCTGTATACTTTCGCATGTATAGAATCAGGAATAATAATCCTACTAATTCAGCAAGTGATGACCCGATAGCTGCTCCACTGATTCCCAATCGTGGAAATCCTGCTTTTCCGAAGATTAGCAAATAGTTGAATATAATGTTGCATGCTACCATAATAATAGAATTGGCAGTAAGAACCTTAGTGTTAGTAGTCCCAATGTAAAAAGCTCGAATTGCAAGTAGAGGGAATGCAAACAGAAAACTATAATCCCGCCATTCAATATATTGGATAGTTGCCAGATATATATTGTCTGATGAAATTAATGTACGAAGCAAAAGAGGCGAAATCAATTTGGATAATACGAAAACGATAGAAGCAAAAGCTGATAATAAGATTAGACCCTGATAAAATACTATTCCAACTGCTTTATATTGTTTTTCTCCGTTTCTTCTTGCGATTAAAACTTGAACTCCAAGACTAAATCCGAAACCGAGCATATAGATGGCGGTATAATACAGCGAAGCCAATGCAGCTGCTCCTAAATCTATTTGACTGACGTGTCCCAAGAAAATGGAATCCGTTAAATTGATCAGCTGTTCCATTAGCAAGCTCACCATTATGGGCAAATTGATGAGCCATATTTGTTTATACGTATAATTCATTTGTCTTTATAAAATGGCATGCCTGTGCAACACTCCTAAGGTGTTACAAGCAATTATTAATAAATTTCATTGAAAAACTCAGTAAAGAGATGCGGGCATAACGAATCAATGCCGGAGATATATTCCCCGACATACCCGAAGCTGGATAGCTATATACCGAGTTGCCATTTCATAAGTTAGACAATCTTTTGAATTATAGATGCAAAGATATGAATTTGCTAGAAATAATACGGAGTATTTAATACTATATTTAAGATACGACTGAGATATATTGATTTCTGTTGTTACAGTTAGTGCAAGGTGCAAGCATATCTATATATAGATACTTGCACCTTGCACTAAGGTAAAACATTCTGGGATAGATGTTTTGCCAATTCAAAAAATACTTCTATCTTTGAACCTAAGATATATGCAGAAAAGCATAGGTCAAAGGTGGACAAAAAAGGCAGCAAAACTTGTGCCTTATTCGTTACCGATTGAAAATTTGGAAAAGTAAAGCATTGACTTTAAGTTATATGGATGATAGGGTTCACCGCCCTGTCTCTCCGCTGAGGATCTGGATAATACCAGACACAAAAAGCCTGTAGGTCAATGACTTGCAGGCTTTTTTGTGTCTGGGGTATTTGTTGATTAACCCTGCCTCTCTTAAGGGATCATACGGATCATACTGAAATACTGAGGGATTGCCATTTAAGCATAAATATTAGCAAATCTTTCTGCTCAGGATAGCTATAAAGCTATTTTGAATTATTTCAGAATAAAGTATTGATTCCTTTTGTCGTTGGCTAGGGCTTTGACAGCTTATTTATCCACTATGTTTTTGTTCAGGAATAGACTTACCTTGTCGATAAAATTCTCAAAGTCAATCATAATCGGATCTTCTTTTCCTCCATGAGCTGCATTTTTGACTACCATTAATTCTCTGGGGATATCTGATGGCAGTAAATTCAATACTTTACGGCTCATCCATACAGGTGTACGAATATCATTTTCTCCATTTATTAAGAAAATGGGTTTTCTGAACTTTGGTGCTATATAAATAGGCATTTTATCTGTCGGGAAATTTGTAGGTACAATTAGCTCGCTCTTAGTTTTGTTACGTACCTTCATAACTAAAGGAATAAAATCATCGAAAGTAGTGGGCAGTGACCGACCTATAAAAGCACTAACATTATTGTTGTTATACGCGGTTATCATTGATAGGTATGCTCCTGTTGACCACCCCATAATAACAATAGCATCTTTTCGTACTTCTGGTTGTTGTGCTACGGTGTTTATAACAGCATTGTAATCTTCGAGCATCTCAGTATAACACAAGTAATTTTTATCCATCGGGAAATAGGAACTTGTCCCAAAACCTCTCCAGTCAAATGTTACAACATTGAATCCCATATTACAGAATGCTTCTGCTAGATGTAGCTGAAAATAGGACATATTTCCTGCATCTCCATTGCAAATTATGATAGTTGGTAGTTTCTTATTATTTTCTGGTGTTTCATACTTCCTTTTTCTTCCGTTAAGCATTTCTAGTTCTGATTCGGATAGATCATTCTGGGCTGGGAAAAACCACGTTGCAATGTGATAATTATCATTCGTTTTTACATCCAGTTCTTTGTACATCAAACCTAGTTCTTCCGGTTTACGTATATATACAGTGTCCGGAAGAATCGCAAAAGTGCTTTGAGTTAATAATGTGAGAAACAATAATAATATTAGTTTCATAAGATATACAGAATATGTGTTCTTAATACGCATTGGCTTTGCTGACAAGCAGTTGTTCTCTTGTTTATTTCTTCATTGCTTCCGCTCTTAGATCAGCAGGCATTTTTTCAATTGCATAACGAAACGCTGTGCGCGGCATTACCTCTCGCTTCGACATAACGTAGTCGAATACGGCTTGTTGGTGAGCTTCGCTGGCAGCTTTGAGCATCCATCCGTAGCCTTTCTGTACAAGGTCGTCTGTGTCGAGCAAAAGAATATCTGCTATTTCAAAGATATCTTTTAGGAACATACCTTTGCGAGCAGGTATAATAAGCGTTACAGCAGCAGCACGTCTAACGAATCGTTTATCAGACTTGGCCCACTTTTTCAGTTCGGTTATATATTCGGGATACATCATTACGAAATTACCGACTGTATGATTACAAAGAGTATCCGTATCGGCCCAGTTATTCAGGTAATTGTGTACCCAACGATTCAAAACCTTAAAATCGGCAGGCTCGTATTGCTTGTGTAGGGATTCTGCCCAAATACAAGCTACGATAGATTCTTCCAAATATCCGGCTTGCCAAAGTTCTTCGCAAAGTTCAAGTATTTCTTGTTTAGGCTGGTGCTTTATCTGCTTCAAACCTTCTTTGGCTACTTTGCTTACTTGACCTGTGCGTACGCCGTATACTCTAGGAGCTTCGCCCTCTTTGTGATAACGTGCAGATGAGGCGAGTACCGCTAAATCGGTGCTATCTGTCAAGGTTTGACGAATGTCGGCAATAATCGGATTAGTTATTTCTTTCATTTTGGGATAATATAATGTTATCTAAATTCCATGCAGAAATATGTTCAATTCCTTCGTTAGTCGGTATTTTGTAATCGTCCATGCTTACTACATATTTATCGAAATTATCGTCTATGAGCTTTAATGAACGATACTCTCTTTCTACAGTTTGTTCTTCTGTTAATTGGAGTGTAACTTGTAAGTATAGTTTTTTATCACCTTTTATAGCAACGAAATCAACTTCTGCATCTTTGATTGATCCCACATAGACTTGATAACCTGCACGCCTTAAGCTCAAATAAACTGCGTTCTCCAAAAGATAACCAAAGCCATAGCCATATCCTGAATAAAGATAGTTGCGATAACTTAAATCATTTAAGTAGAATTTACAGTTGCCTGAAATGGTATCTTTGCCCTTGATGTTATATCTCTCAACCCGATGAACCAAAAAAGAATTTTCAAGATAAGTAATATATGTCGATAATGTTTCGTAGTTGGTTTTTCTCTTTTTTGATGCAAAGAAGTTTATGATGTTTGTGACCGATACGATGCTTGCCGCACTATTTACTAAATAGACAAACAAATCATCTAATAATTTAACATCCTTAACCTTGTATCTACCTACTATGTCTCGCAACATAACTGTATCTTTAATTGAAGATACATAGTTCTGTTTCATTTCATCGTTGGGTAAGTTGAAGAGTTCAGGCAAGGCTCCGCTTTGAAGATATCTTTTATAGCTTTGACTGCCTATTTCCTGCTCAGTTATTCCACAATACTCTGTATAGCTAAACGGAAATACCTCAAACTCTACGTAACGGCCAGACAAAAGAGTAGCCAGCTCACCCGATAGCAGATTGGAGTTTGAACCACTTATGAATAACTCGCAAGGTTCAGCTAAATCTTGAGAATGAGAATTTACAAATCGTTCCCATTGATCAATGTATTGTATTTCATCGATAAAAAGATAGACTTTGCCTTGTGGTTTTAACTCTTGACGATATGCCTTGTATAGTTCCTCTAATTCCATGGCACTTCGCAAAGTTATATACTCCATATATTCTTTATTTATATAAAGTATATTTTCACTCTTAACTCCTTGAACGATTAATTGAGATGCGAGTTGGCGCAAAATATAGCTCTTGCCTGCCCGACGTTGACCTACCAATACTTTGACTAGCTTATTGCCTATGTATTGCCCGATTTTTTCGGTGTAAAACATGCGTCTGTAACCTAAATCAACAGAGTTGCCACCCCAATAGTTATACTTTCTTATGGAATTGATTATTTCAATCATAACCGAATGTTTTCTGCAAATATAATAATTTTCAAATGTATTTGAATATATTGCATTGTTTTATGTGTATTATTTGTAATTTTACATTAAATCCTTAAAATGGGAATAAAATGAAATCAAAGTGACAGCAGACATGGATACTGATTTTATAAACTTAACACCAGAAAATCTTTCTGGTGAGCATTTGTGTTGCATTATTCGTAGCAAAAAGATTCATCCGGGCATTGAAGCTAAGCGACAATGGCTGGCTAGCCGGCTGACTGAAGGCCATGTATTTAGGAAGCTGAATGCCAAAGCTACGGTTTTTATAGAATATGCACCGCTTGAAACGGCTTGGGTACCTATCATCGGCGACAATTATTATTATGTGTATTGCTTGTGGGTGTTGGGTGATTACAAAGGTAAGGGATATGCTAAATCGCTCATGGAGTACTGTTTGGCTGATGCCAAAGCAAAAGGTAAATCGGGTGTTTGCATGTTGGGAGCGCAAAAGCAAAAAGCTTGGCTTTCCGACCAGTCATTTGCGAAGAAGTTTGGTTTCGAGGTGGTTGATACCACCGATACCGGATACGAATTGCTGGCACTCTCTTTTGACGGAACAAAGCCCCAATTCTCACCTAGTGTGAAGAATCAGGGCATTGAGGGCAAAGGGTTGACCGTCTACTATGATATGCAATGTCCCTATGTGTGCCAAAATATAGAGGCCATAAAGAAATATTGCGAAACAAATCATGTTCCTGTTTCTCTTATTCAGGTAGACACATTACACAAGGCAAAAGAATTGCCTTGTGTATTCAATAATTGGGCTGTTTTTTACAACGGGAATTTTGTAACAGTCAATTTATTCTTAGATGTCAGTTATATAGAGAAAATAGTCAATAGATATGCCACTACTTAAAGAATGGTTATCTTCATGCTTTTCAAATCTTTCGCATCCGAACTATTGCCATATAACAGTTCATATTCACCCGGGGTAACAGTCATTTTCCGTTGAGCCCAGTCGAAAAACTCGAATGCTGAAGGTGCAAGGTTTATGGTGGCGTTGGTTGATTGACCGGCAACCAATTCCACTCGTTGAAATCCGCGCAGGGTTTTAATAGGACCTTCCACATCATTCACCTTGCGAACATACACTTGCAGTATTTCCGTTCCCGCTCTTTTACCTACGTTACTTACCGGAATGGTTAGTTTGATGGTTTCATCGGGCTTGATTTGAGACTTATCAATCGTGGCTTTGCCAATCTGGAAACGGGTGTAACTCAACCCGAAGCCGAAAGGAAACAAGGCATCGGTCATATAGCGGTACGTGCGTCCTTTCATGGAATAATCCTCGAAGTCCTTCAATTGGTCGGAACTTCTATAGAAGGTGATGGGAAGTTTCCCTCCGGGATTGTAATCACCGAAAAGAACATCGGCAACCGCCTGACCGCCCGATTCGCCCGGATACCAAGCTTGAAGGATGGCATCACAAGATTCCGTTTCGGGTGTGAGCGCAATAGCGGAACCGGAACAGTTGACGAAAATAACTTTTTTACCTGCTTCTTTTAATGCTTTCAAACAGTTGCGTTGCACAGACGGCAGGTCAATGTTGGTGCGGTCGCCACCTTTAAAGCCGGGGTAGTTGACAGGCATCTCTTCACCTTCGAGGCTTCCCGAAAGTCCTCCTACAAACACAACGGTTTCAATACCTTTCAGCTTCTCAATCAGCTTGGTGTAATCAACATCTACTTCTTTCCCGAAATCAAATTCGATGTTGGCTTGCCAGTCGTTTTGTTGAGCATACTTAATTTCTATCTTATATTTCTGTCCGGCTTCCACCTTGAACGGAATGCGCGATGACAGAGTACGCCAGTTGCTGTAACTTTGAAGCGTTTTGCCGTTGACCGTCAGCTCGAAATAGCCCGTTGCTCCGCCCTTAAATACCAAATCTTCTGATACTTTAGGCGTGAATTCAGCTTCGAATAAGGCCGAGAAACCCTGAAGCTTTACACCCGACGCAAATTCGTGCTGGCCGGCCGTAGTCATTTTTATCGGATTAGTTATCTGTACGGTTGTAACAACGTTGCCGCTTCTGTTGGGTGTATTCCAGTACGTAGCCTTGAATCCGTTCATATTATTAAAAGATAGTTGGTTGAAATAACTTTGAGTTACCTTATCTTCAACCAAATCGCATCCTTTGTCATAGTATATTTTCTTGTCGGCTATCTTTGTTTTTATTCCATCAAGAATTGAAATGGTGTGTATGGGCGTTCCGTTATAATTTCCCCATAGCATGGGTTTATCGTTTGCATTAGGTCCAATTACGGCTATCTTTTTTGTTGATTTCGACAGCGGCAACGCATTCTTCTTATTTTGCAGCAGAGTCATGGTTTGACGTGCCATTTCCAAGGCCAATTGGCGATGCTTTTCGTTATTCAGTACCGATGCCGGTATTTGTGCCCAAGGAACAATGGCATCATCATCAAAATCACCCAAGTCGAAGCGTCCAATTAAAACGCGCATCAAACTTTTGTTTATATCTTCTTCTTTAAGTAATCCTTTCTCTACGGCAGCGGGGAGATCCTTAAACGGATAATTTTCCCAAACGCACTCCACATCTGTTCCGGCTAAAACGGCTTTGGAAGCCGCATGAACTGCATCCGAAGACACTTTGTGAGTGGTGAAAAAGTCGGTTACTGCCCCGCAATCAGACACCACAAGGTATTTAAAGCCCCACTCATCGCGCAAAATCCGTTGCAAAAGACGGGTATTGCCGCAACAAGGTTCATCGTCTAAACGCTGATAAGCGCACATCACCTGGCGCACATCGGCCTCTTGTACCAATGCTTTAAAAGCAGGAAGGTACGTTTCGTTTAATTCGCGGGGACTAACGTTATTCAGGTTCAATTCATGGCGACTCCATTCCGGTCCGGAGTGCACGGCATAATGTTTGGCACAGGCCAGCAACTTACGGTATTTGGCATCGCTGGGTCCTTGCAACCCTTTTACAACCTGCACACCCATACGAGATGTGAGGTAAGGATCTTCGCCGTATGTTTCCTGACCGCGCCCCCAACGAGGATCGCGGAAAATGTTGACGTTAGGCGTCCACACCGACAAGCTCAGAAAACGTTTATTCTCGTTTCCGCGTTTGAGCCACTGGTTGTATTTGGCACGCCCTTCGTCGGATGCCGCATCGTATATTTTGAAGAGTAACGCATCGTTAAAAGAAGCAGCCATGCCTATGGGCTCAGGAAATACGGTAACACTGTCGTTGTTGGCATAACCGTGCAATGCCTCGCTCCACCAGTTAAACTTTTTAATTCCCAAACGTGGAATGGCATCCGATTGGTCACACATTAATGCCGCCTTTTCGGCCAGTGTCAATCTCGAGATGAGATCTTTTGCGCGCTCTTGCGAACTCAAATTGGGATTCTTGTACGGTAACTGCTGACTCATGGAGTTAACAGGAAAGAACGACAGGGATACGATACATATCCCTTGCATAAGTCTTTTGAATGATGCGTTTTTCATAATATAGATCGTATTAGCTCATATCATTTGATCGGTTTCAGATAACCAGCAAAGCCACCTCTTCTTAGCATTTTTACGTCTACGGATGAGGCTTTATCGACTACCATGTATTGAGTGCGGAACTCCTTATCGTGCTTGCCGTCGGCTATTAATGTAAGTTGATACTTCACACCTTCGGGCAGGAAATGGAACGATAACTTCTTTCTCTGTTCGCGCATATTATCGGCACTTATTCCGCCAATATACCATTGGTCACCTTTCTGGCGGGCCATTACAATATCCTTGCCGGGATAACCGTCAAGTAACCGAGTGTTGTCCCATGTATTGGGCACGTTTCTTAGGAATGCTTTTACGGCATCGGGCAAAGCGTAATACCCTTCCGGTCTGTCGGCAAAATGCTGAATCCCCGATTCAAACAGCACGCTCAGTGCCAGCTCGTGACCAAAGGAAGTAATGTGCGGAAATTGAGAATTGGTGAAAGTGACCGGTGTATAATCCATTGCTCCGACCACGTTTCGGGTAAAAGGCAATATGGTGTTATGCTCCGTAGCAGTGTAGGTAAATTCCGGTCCGTTGTTGTACCACTCCGCTCCCCGAACACCTTCGTACGTCATCAGGTTGGGGTAGGTGCGTGCCCAGCCGCGCGGCACCAAGCAGCCGTGGAAGTAAACCATCATTTCAAACTTGGCGGCGTCATCCAGAATATCCAGATAATATCTAATCATGTCCTGCTTCTCGCTCTCAAAGAAGTCAATCTTAACCCCGACAACACCCAACTTCTTCAGTTTCGTAAACTCTTCCACACGGTTTTCATGCGTGAGCATTCTGTCTTTAGGTGTGGATGCTACCCACGTATGTTCGCCACCGGAGTTGTACCACATCAATGGCTTTATTCCTTTGTTCCGAATGTAAGTAAGCGCATCTTCCAGTTTTCCACCATCGCCCATGCTATCCCATTCCCAGTCGAGCAACGTGTAGGGCCATCCCATTTCGGCAGCCAAATCGGCAAAGGCACAAACGGTTTGGTAACTTCGCGTGCCGTGATTGTCCGACCAATAGTTCCACGATGCAACGCCCGGTTTAATCCAGTCGGTTTTGCTGATAACGGAAGGAGTGGAAACGTCGTCAACCAAAGTCGATTCAACTATGTCGGCCAGACTTCCGATGATAACCACCCGCCAAGGCGATTTCCAAGGCAAGGTGATGGTGGGTTTGGATTCTCCCAGTCCCCTGCCGTTCCATTGATCGGGGAAGGTTAGTTTATAACTGCTCTTATCGGCCGTATTTGATAATTTTGTTCCGCAATAATTTCGATCCAGATCTGCCTCGTGAATCAAGTACCAGCAACCCTTATCCGGTGTATTGAAAAGAGCAGGATAGCCCCAGTCTTGCTGAACATTTCCATCTTTGGCACTGCTATAAAGCCCTTCGTTGGCCGGGTTAAACTTTTCCAGCCATCTTTTGGTGCTATCGGTCATGCAATAAGCCGTCAGCTCATCATTCACAACGAATGAGCCGCCCTTTTCGGGAAACTGATAGCGAAAAGCCACACCATCATTGTAAGCCCTGATGATAATATTCAGTTTGGACTTTTTCTGATTCTCAAAAGAAACAACTACTTCGTTGGCCTGATTGGAGCATTCAGATTTCTTGCCGTGTATAGCAGCATACTTTTCATGTATAACCAATGGCTTGGATGCTTTTAAGAATTTCAATCCGTTGGAGAAATCTTGGTCTGCACGGGCAAGTCCTAACTTGATCTGTGGTATCACTTCACATTTTTGTTCCTGATTGGAATAGTTTACCTTCAAATACCATTCACCATTTTCAGCATTCTGCGCATTAAAAAGTTCGATGGAAATTTTCCGGTTGGGCGATACGACAGTCGCTTTCTGAGCAAATAAACCGAGGGAAAAAGCTAGAAGAAGTCCTGCAATACAAAAGGTTCTCATGATTAGATTTCGTTTTTAAGTATGTTTATATAGTATCTGTTGGGTTTATACGGGCAAATATACGATTAAAAATACTTTTGTTGATGAAAAAAAACGATGATTGTGTGTACTAAATCGAGATTTTGCTGTATAATTACGAAACTTTTCTAATTGCATTAACTATGTCACAAGTAACCTCGTCATCCGTTGTAGAGTGGGCGAAGGACTTTCTGAATAAAGCAAAGTCCGAACTGACCCCCGAAGAAGTAAAAGAGCAAAAGAAATTTGCTTCATTAGTACAAACACCCGAGTATAAAACCTTCCTGTCGAAGATGCTTGACGAATCGTCGCAAATTCGAAATAATTCCAAGCTGAACAAGCGTGTGCGACAAATCATTCGCGAATACGGTATTCCTGATTTCTTTAGTCCCGGCGACCGGTTTCTAATCAGACTTTATATGGCGGGAGGCTATCTTTTCCCGTCGATTGCCATGCCTATTTTTAAATCGAAACTACGCAGTGAAACCGATAAAATAATCATTTCCGAAGAACGTCCCCGACTGACCCAGCATCTTGCCGGACGATGGCAGAACAACATCGGGCAAAATGTAAACCTACTCGGTGAAGTGGTATTGGGCGACTCAGAGGCCCGTCACCGTTACGAACACTACCTTGAAGCGTTGGAAATGCCCGATGTTAACTACATTTCCATTAAATTGAGCGGCATTTATGCGCAAATCAAATCGCTATCCTATGAGCAAAATAAACGCGAGCTGATTGAAATGGTTTCTGCCATTTATAGAAAGGCGATGCAACAAACTTATACGAATCACGAAGGCAAGCAGACGTATAAATTTGTCAATCTGGATATGGAAGAGTATAAAGACATGGAACTGACCTATGATGTGTTTATTGAAACTCTTTCGCTTCCGGAATTTAAAAACTATTCGGCCGGCATTGTTGTGCAGGCCTATCTGCCCGATGCCGAAAGTAACTTCAATCGTTTGCTAGCGTTCTCGAAAAAGCGTGCAGCCGAAGGAGGTGCTCCCATTAAAATGCGTTTGGTAAAAGGTTGTAACCTGCAAATGGAATCTATTATTTCGTCTATGCGTGGCTGGGAAAATCCCATTTTGCATACTAAAATAGAGGTAGATGCCAACTATATGCACATTCTTGACTTAGCCTTAAAACCGGAAAACACAAAGGTGTTGCATATAGGAGTTGCGTCTCATAATTTCTTCACGATTGCTTATGCGCACTTGTTATGTGAACAGAACGCAGTTACCGAAGGAGTCACTTTCGAGATGCTCGAGGGAATGGCCAACCATCTGCCGCGAGTGATGCGCCAACTTCAAAAGAACATTATTCTTTATACTCCTGTAGTGAAAGCGGAGCATTTCTTAAATGCCGTGTCTTATTTGGTGCGTCGCCTCGATGAAAACACAGGTAAAGAAAACTTTCTGACCTATACCTTTAACCTGAAGCTGGACAGTGACAAGTGGCTTTTTCTCAAAGAACAGTTTGAGGAAGCTTATCTCCTAAAAGATACCGTGAATACAAAACCTTATAGAACGCAAAACAGAATGAACCCGCAGTCGTCGGCTCTTCCTCTTGAGGAGCGGCTGAAAGAGCCTTTTGCTAATGAACCCGATACAGATCTTGATCTTCCGTGGAACCGCGAATGGGCATTGACTGTTCTCAACAAATGGAAAACGGAAGTAAACGCTACTAATTTTGTGGTTCCCGTTCAGATAGGTGACAAGGAAGTGCTTACGATGAATAAAAGAACGTATACTGACCGTAGCCGCGAGAATCAGGTCATTGTTTGTGAAGCCAATCTTTCTACGCAAGAACAAATCGAAGAAATACTTGCTACAGCTGAAAGCGATGCATCCGGTTGGCGGAAAACGTCGCTCGAACAGCGCAAGAAAATATTGTTTCAAGTGGCCGAAAATATCGCTGCCAAGCGTGGCGATTTGATAGGCTGCATGGCAGCTGTAACGAGTAAAACCTTTACCGAAGGTGATGTGGAAGTATCGGAAGCAATAGACTTTTGTAGGTTTTACCCTACCTCCATGGCCGCGTTCGACGAACTTAAAACCGTTTCTTATCAGCCGAAGGGAATTGTTTTGGTCATTCCCCCCTGGAATTTTCCGTTGGCTATTCCCGTAGGTGGCACGGTTGCTGCACTGGCAGGCGGAAATACTGTGCTGTTAAAGCCTGCAACTGTTGCACTACCGGTTGCTTGGGAATTTGCCCAATGTTTCTGGGATGCCGGAGTGCCTAAAGATGCGCTGCAAGTGGTTTGCCCCGCCGAGAGGCAGTCGCTGAATTGGCTTTCTGCTCACCAATCTGTCAAACATATCATCCTGACGGGAGGTACCGATACCGCTTTCCGCTTGCTTGAGAATGCACCGCGTACACCACTCTCTGCCGAAACAGGAGGAAAAAATGCGATGATACTTACGGTTAACGGTGATCAGGATCGTGCTATTCTGAATGTTGTTTCATCGGCTTTTAGTAATGCCGGACAAAAATGCTCTGCCTGTTCGCTCTTACTTGTTGAACGTAGTACTTACGAAGACGAAATCTTCCAAGCGAAATTGCGTGATGCCGTTTTGAGTTTGCGCACGGGTGGTGTGTGGGATCCGATGAACTATGTAGGACCCATGATTGATCATAAAAATGAGAAGTTGCAATACGCCATTGATCATCTTGAACCCGGTGAGTCATGGCTTGTGGCACCTGAATTTATAGATAAAGAAGGCTATATACTTAAACCCTGCGTGAAGTGGGGTGTTAAGCCGGGCAGTTATACCTTCCGCAACGAACTGTTTGCACCGTTACTTTCTGTGGTTTGCATTGACAGCCTTGAACAGGGAATTGAGTATGCCAACTCTTCCGAGTATGGTTTGACGGCCGGCTTGCAGAGCCTCAATAAAGATGAGCGAGAACTCTGGAAAAACAAAATTGAGGCAGGTAACCTTTACATCAATCGAGGAATAACGGGAGCTATCGTACGTCGCCAGCCCTTTGGCGGAATGAAGCGTTCGGCTTTTGGTGGAGGCATCAAGGCGGGAGGTCCCAATTATGTAGCAAGTTTCCTTCGTTTTAAAAATGCCACGGCTTATGACATAAAAGATGTTGAGGCCAATTACAGGCAGGCATGGAACAACGTCTTCTCCAAAGAAGAAGATGTGAGCCACATTTACGGAGAAGAAAATACCTTCCGCTATTTACCTTTGAAATCGATGGCTCTACGCATTGCCGATGCTGATGAGTTGAATGATGCATTATTGGTTATGCTGGCAGCCAATCAAACAAAAACGAAGCTGACCGTCAGCCTCTCTGACAAGCACCATCAACTGGAAGTCATCAAAGCGAAAGTGGCAACGTTCAACGGAATGAGCTTGAGACTGGAAAGTGAGGAAGATTTTATCAATACGATGTCAACATACGAACGCATCCGCACATGTTTAGAAAGTTTATCGGATGCGGTTTATCAAAAAGCTGCGGAACTGGGACTTTGTATTATCGACAGCACTCCCCTTGCCGAAGGACGTATTGAGTTGCTTCATTACTTGAAAGAACAAAGCATCTCGTTTGAGTATCATCGGTACGGCAGTATATTTGAAGAGAATAAGTGTTGCGGGTAAATTCAGTTATTTATAAATGGTGCAGATATGGAAAAAACAGATAATATTCCTTTTCAGACGATTGATTGGGATTTAATTCCTAAAGTAGAGCACGCCGGAGAAACCGGAGTGGCAACATGGCAGACTCTTCAGTTTCAGGGCCTGAGAGTTCGGATTGTAGAGTATTCGGCTGGATACCTGGCTAATCAGATCCGCATGTTATGAAGTACTTTCCCAAGCCGTTGACAGAAAGCGAGTCTTTCCATTTCTATAATAGGATACGAGATGAATTTACTCAATACGGAGTGTTGTCATTAACTTGCTAGGAACTTATAGTTTTCACCGAGAATGGTTTCAAAAACACCTTGTAATAACACCTAATAAAATAACCACAATGATTTGGAATTGACAGTATAATGTATTATCTTTGTACCTATAATCTTATAGTATATTCAAATTATTATAGGCGCAAAGGCAGGAGTTCGTACTCTTGCCTTTTTTTATGCTTGACGGTTTATGATTGCATTAACACGGCGTCTCGCGCCGATCCGCACGGTAGCAAAAGGCTCCTGAGCAACCGTGTTATGGCCGTAAGACGGTTGCTCATGACCCAAAAGACGGTTTACGATTTAAAATTGCTCGTTATCTTTTTGAAAAAGTCGGTTATGTTTTTCAAAAAGTTGGTTATGTTTTACCAAAGTCTTGCCGATCTTTGTTGCTTCCCGGTTTATCGGTTAATAATATATAAATCTGCTCTTGACAAGATTTGTCTGATTCATGGCATCAAGGAGTGAATTTGTAAAATTAGTTCTACTTTTAGTAACAAGCTTCTAATAGTAACAACCATTTTTAGTATAAGTCAAAGTTTCCAAATAAAACAAATATACAACCTGCGTTGAAAGAAGTCAATTCAGTGTGAATTTGACCGAAGAGCAAAGCCGAAAAAGGGATTTATCAATGCACAATAGCCTGTTTTTGATGACTTATGAAGTGACTTTTTGCCATTTTTCATCAAAAAGCACTAGAAAGCGATGAAACATCGTCGAGTTTTTAGTTAAATTGGAGTTAATGAATCTATACACTTAGTTAAAAGTGATAGATAGTGAGGGTAAAAGTGTCAATTTAGTGGTAGACATATTTTACTATCACTCTTCTGTAAGGCCTATAAATAGGACGTTTTGGTCAAGTTAGTGAGGGTAAGTGATGGTAAACCGCACTTTTTTTTCTCTAGGAGAAGAGTTGTGAAATAGAGCCAAGGTAAATCGTACTCTTTTTAGAATGCTTTGTTTGATCTGTATTTTATATATTGATAAGGTGCAATAATTGAACTTTTATTTCCGGCTTGGGTTTCTACTAACAAAAAAGTAAATGATCAAAGTCTCGACTTCGTTTATTCAGCTATCTTTGCAGAACCTTAATATTGTATATTATGAACTTGAAAAAAATCTTTTATTTTCTTTTTATACTTTGTTTTATAGAGATTCATGCTGCCGAAAAACCGTTTATTATTAATATCTATAGGGATAAATACAAGGCCGCCAATAAGAACTGGAGTGCATGCCAGGATGAGAGGGGGATAATGTATTTTGGTAACGATAAAGGCTTGCTGGAATTTGACGGTATGGTCTGGAAATTGCATCCGAGTATAAACGGTTCTTATATTAAAGGAATCGGTATTGAGTCACACGAGGTTATTTATACCGGCGGTTTTGAAGACATTGGCCGTTGGAATCGTGATGTTTCCGGTAATCTGAAATACATTAGCTTCAAAAAACTCCTGCCCAAAGGGATGTTGCATAACGAAACAATCTGGCGGGTGTGCGTCGATAACAAAAACAAGAAGGTTTATTACCAATCGTTCGGACACATCTATATCTTTAACGGAACGTCTGTTCGCCAACTAGGATTGAAAAATGGTTTGCTGTTTCTTCATCAGGTGGGTGATGAGTATTGGGTACAGGAGATTTACGGTTCGCTGTACCGGCTCACGAACGATAAGTTGCAACGAATAGAAGGCAGTGACATTTTCAAAGGGAAGCTGGCCCGGGTTATTTTAGCACACGGTAACGGTCAGTGTTTGGTTGGTACTTCTTCCGGAGAGATTTATCGGTATGCCGGAGGGCGTTTTACGCTTTGGAACAAGGCGTTCAGTGAAGTGCTTCGTGACAAGGAACTCAATAGTGCGGTCGGTGTACCTAAGCGGGGGACTTACTACTGGGGAACTCTGCTCGACGGAGTGTATGAGACTGATGCCGACGGAAATGTTTTAGCTCACTACTCGTCAAAGAATTCGTTGCAAAACAATACGATTCTGGCTTTGTGCAAAGACAACCTGGATAATGTGTGGGTAGGTATGGACCGGGGACTGGCGTACATTCGCTACACCAAAGGACTTAGTTATTATAACTCTTTCTCGCAAGATATCGGGGCTGTGTATTGTGCTACTTATTGGAATAACTATCTGCTCATAGGAACCAATCAGGGGGTGTATTACATCCCTCAAAAATCTCTTTTCAGTTCCGACTATTTTTCTTCGCTGAAATTTATGAAAGGCACGCAAGGACAGGTGTGGAGCTTCTCTGCGGTGGATAGCCGACTGTTTTGCGGGCATAACATGAGTATTCTCGAAATTGGGAAGGATATGAATGCATCGGCTCCTTACCCCTTGCATACGGGGGTGTTCCGTATTACCAAGTTGCCGGTGAAGGATCGTAATTTGCTGTTTGTGGTTACGTATAACAAACCGGCAATTGTCGATATGGACACGCGCAAGGTGTGGGAGGTAAGTGGAATCTCTAAATCGGTTATTAATGCGGAGGTCGATCACTTAAATAATATCTGGATGGAAACAGTGGGACAGGGTATCTATAAGTGTCGGCTAACGGATGACTACAAGTCTTATCACTATCTTTTTTATTATGGAACGGAGAAAGATAAGTCTCTTCCTGAGAAATTATCACTGTTCAAGGTCGGCGGCAGAATTGTATTTCTAGGTGATAATACTTTCTGGGTATATGATGAGAACAGAGATCAGATTGTACCCGAGAATAAATTGAATAAATGCTTTGCGCAGGTCAGTGACTTGAAGCGACTGGTTCACATCAACGACGATCAGAGCTGGGCTATCACGAGTTCTTCCATTTATCGATTGATGTACGATGGTTACATTGCCCGGATTTTGGAGGCGTATAATGTAGATAACGATAACTTGTCGCTTGTGAATGCGGATGAGAACATTTCTGTGTTGAACGATTCTGTATCACTGGTGTGTCTTGATGCGGGATTTATTCTTCATAATTTGCATGAAAAAAGTGCCGGAGTGAAATTAAATGCTCCTCTTATCGAATCAGTCAAGATCAGCATATCCGGCGGAAAGGAACGTTATCTGGCTTCCGGTGAGGATGCTGAAATTCCTTATAATTATAACAACGTGACGTTTAATTTCACGGAAAGTCATTCGTTTACTTCCAACCTTTCTGTGCAATACATTCTTGAGGGGATGGGTAATGAATGGAGCGAACCGTCTACTTCGGGGAGTGTTTTTTACGCTCGTTTACCCAAAGGCAGTTACACGTTTAAACTAAGAACGATTGACGGATTGGGCAATGAGTCCGAAGAGACTGTGTATCGGTTTGAAATCTTGTCTCCCTGGTATCAAACGTATTGGGCTTATCTGCTTTATGTACTAATTACCGGTTCTGTGCTTTATTTGGTGTGGATGCTTATCTTAAGGCGGTATCGCAACCTGCACTTGCAGAAAGTTCGTGCACGTGAGGCTCGTTACTTGAGGAGGATGAACGAAAACTTACTCAATAAAATAGAGGAGAAAGATGCCGAACTGTTTACACAGACTTCTTTTATCATCAAAAAGAACGAACTGATTCTGAGTTTGAAGAATATTGCCGACGATTTCTATGCAAAGAGTGCTCAGAAATCATTGCTGCCTTTTATTCAGAAAATAAATGCACTTTTAGCCAATAATATGGATACGGAAGACGACTGGAATATGTTCCTTATCCGCTTTGAAGAGAAACATAAGAATTTTTTCAAGAAGCTGAAAATGCTGTATCCGCAACTGACCAACAATGACCTGAGGTTATGCGCTTGCTTGAAACTTGGTTTGGAATCAAAAGACATTGCTTCTTTAATGAACATATCGGTACGGGCAGTAGAGAATAACCGTTATCGGTTAAGAAAAAAACTCGATTTGAAACCTACTCAAAACCTCAACGACTGCTTTATGGAGATTGACTGATTTAATCTTGTAAGTGCTTGTATATCAGAATATAATTTTATTTTGAGAGGTAAATGTGAGGTGCTTTGTTTGTTAAAAAGCACCTCTATGTATCTATTATGAGGAACTTTTTTTGTTCCTCCGATTTTCCATTGATATGTTTGCTTCCGATTTCAATTGCCGCCAATATCTGGTTGCTCTTTGTTAACTTGATACCTGATTATAACAGGGCCCGTTTAATTGGTTTTGAATGAACAGGGAGCGTGCTGAAACGGCAAGGAGAATCGAAAGTGTTTATTGTTAAAATTTAATGCAATGAAAAAACAATCTTTTAAAGAAAAATCTACGAAGAGCTTGTGCCGATTAAGAGCTATATCTTTCCTGATAGGCGTTATGGGCATCTGCTTCTCTTCTGTTTTTGCTCAGAATACGACTCTCACGGGTAAGGTAACTAACGAACAGAACGAGCCTCTGATTGGAGTTGCAGTTCAGGTGGTTAATTCTTCCGGCGGTTCTATAACAGATATCGATGGCAATTATTCCATTCTAGCTGCTCCAAATGCTACTTTACGATTCTCTTATATCGGAATGAAAACGCTGTTAGTAAAGGTCGATGGCCGTAAAGTGATCAACGTGTCGATGGCCGAAGATGTTACCATGTTGACCGAAACGGTTGTTATTGGTTATGGCTCGGCAAAGAAGCGCGACCTGACCGGATCAATCACTAATATTAAAGGGGAGGAAATTGCTAACAAACCGGCTTCAAATCCTTTATCGTCTTTACAAGGTAAGGTGGCCGGTGTGCAAGTGGTGAATACCGGACGTGCCGGTGCCGATCCTGAAATTCGTGTTCGTGGTACTAATTCAATCAACGGTTTTGCTCCGCTGTATATTGTTGACGGACTGTTTAACGATAATATTAATTTCCTCAATCCGGCCGATATTGAATCAATGGAAATTCTGAAAGACCCTTCTTCATTGGCTATCTTTGGTGTACGTGGTGCCAATGGGGTGATTATTGTAACTACCAAGAAAGCCAAAGCCGGACAAACGCTGGTTAATATCAATACTTCTTTCGGCTGGAAAAGGGTGGTCGACAAGATTGACATGGCCAATGCGGCTGAGTTCAAGGAATTATATAATGAACAACTTACCAACCAGGGAACTGCTCCGTTTGATTTCTCTGACTGGAATGCGGATACCGATTGGCAAGATGCAATCTTTCAAACCGGCTTTGTAACCAATAACAACATCAGCATTACCGGTGCTTCTGATAAGAATCGATTTTATTTGGGAGTGGGTTATTCCAGTGAACAGGGTAACATTAAGCATGAAAAGTATAGCAAGATTACGCTGAATGCCAGTAATGAATATAGCGTAAACAAAGATTTGAGATTCGGTTTCCAATTTAATGGAGCGCGTATATTGCCTACAGATGCTAAAGAGGTGCTTAGTGCTATTCGTGCCACTCCGGTTGCTCCCATTTTTAATGATGAGTATCAGCTGTTTGCAGCTCTTCCTGAATTTCAGAAAGCACAGATCAGCAACCCGATGGTGGATGTTGAAGAACGTGCCAATACAACCAGAGCTACCAATTACAGGGCTGCCGGTAATGTGTACGGGGAATGGAATTTCTTGAAGAAGTTTACTTTCCGCACTACTTTCTCAATGGATTATGCTTCTAACAATTCTCGCAAATATACGCCTATCGTGAAGGTGTATGATCCTGAAGCAGCGGGTAACATCAATATTTTGGGAACGAAGAAAACGGCTGTTGAACAAACCAAGAGTGATGAGACAAAGGTGCAGAGCGATTACTTGCTCACGTATGTTGATTCGTTTAATGATCATAACATAACCGTAACTGCCGGCTTTACTACCTATTACAATTCGTATAGCTCACTTACTGCAGGTCGTGATCAAGGTGTGGGATTGGTTATTGCCGATGATCCTGATAAATGGTATGTAAGCATTGGTGACGCAGGTGCTTCAACCAATGGCAGTTCACAGTGGGAACGTACCACCGTATCTGCTCTGGCTCGTTTGCTGTATAACTATAAAGGGAAGTATTTGCTGAATGCTTCTTTCCGTCGCGATGGTTCTTCTGCTTTCTCTTACACTGGTAATCAGTGGCAGAACTTCTACTCCATTGGTGGTGGTTGGTTAATGTCGGAAGAGAAGTTTATGTCTGATCAACATTTCTTCGATATGTTGAAGTTGAAAGGTTCTTGGGGTACACTGGGTAATCAGGCCATGAAATCTGCCTATCCGGCTGAGCCGTTATTACTCAATTCATCTTCTGCTGTATTTGGTGATAATATTATACCGGGCTATCAATTGGAATATTTACCCAATCCTAACTTGCGTTGGGAAAAGGTGGAAGCGTGGGAAGCTGGTTTTGATGCTAATATGTTGAAGAATCGTTTGCATGTGGAAGGTGTTTATTATCACAAGAATACGAAGGATTTGCTGGCTACTGTTCCGGGATTATCGGGCACAGTACCGGGAGTAGGTAATTTGGGTGAGATTGAAAATAAGGGTATAGAACTAGCTGCTTCGTGGAGTGACCGCAAAGGCGACTGGGGATATAGCATTGGTGGTAACCTGACTACCATTAAAAACAAGGTATTAAGTCTGGTGCAGAATGGTTATTCCATAATTGACGGTGCCAAGAGCATGAGTTACACGCAGGCAGGCTATCCTATCGGATATTTCTACGGATACAAAGTGGAGGGTGTTTATCAGTCGGATGCTGACATAGCCAATTCTCCGGTCAACAAGCTGGCTACAGTGACTCCTGGTGACTTGAAATTTGTAGATGTAGACGGAGATAAAATGATAACTACAGCAGATCGTACTATTATTGGTAATCCAACACCAGATTTTACTTACGGCATTAATTTAGGGGTGTCTTACAAGAATCTGGAACTAAGCATCGACATGATGGGTCAGCAAGGAAATGAAATATTCCGTACTTGGGATAATTACAACTGGTCACAGTTCAACTACATGGCTCAACGAGTGGGTCGCTGGCACGGTGAAGGAACATCGAATACACAACCTTTGCTGAATATTAAGCATACCATTAATAACCAGAACTCTGATTATTACATTGAAGACGGTAGTTTCTTCCGCATACGTAATATTCAGTTGGCTTATAACTTTGACAAAGAATTGCTGGATAAGTTACGCATAAAAGCCTTGAAGATTTATACCAATATTCAGAATCTCAAGACTTGGAAGCACAATACCGGCTATACTCCTGAACTGGGAGGCTCTGCTACGGCTTTCGGTGTTGATGATGGTTCGTATCCTATGCCAGCCGTGTATACATTTGGCCTTAACTTAACTTTCTAATTACCCTTAAAATTGCACATTATGAAACTGAATAAATATATATTATCGCTGATGTTGGCTACTTCCGTCTTTGGCCTAACAGGTTGTAGTGATTTTCTGGATCGTAGCCCTCTTGGACAGTTTACCGAGGATGATACACCCGAAGGTGGCTCGTCAATAGACGGACAGGTTTTCAGTATGTACACGATGATGCGTAGCTATAACATTACCGCCGGTATTCCTGCTTTCATGGTACACAACGTTCGTTCAGAAGACTCTGAAAAAGGAAGTTCGGCTGGTGATGGTGCCGATCAGGCAGCTTTTTGGGATGATTTTGAGTATACAACAAATCTTGGAACAGTAAAGGCGTATTGGTCTCAGAACTACACAATCATCTATCAGGCAAACTCTGTTATCGATGCGGTCAATAATTTAAGCTCTGATGATGACGGTGTTAAAAGGAATAAGGGCGAGGCTCTCTTTTTCCGTGCTTATTGTTACTTTAATTTGGTCAGAGCGTTCGGTGAGGTTCCTTTGGTGACTGCCAAAATACGTGATGCAGCTGAAGCAAATATTCCTAAAACTACTGTAGAAAAGATTTATGAGCAAATTGATCTGGATTTGACTGAAGCTGAAAAACTGCTTCCCAGAGAATGGACTTCCGAATATATTGGTCGGCTAACTTGGGGAGCTGCCCGTGCACTGCATGCACGTACGTATATGATGAGAAATAGTTGGAGTAACATGTACACTGCGGCCAAAGAAGTGATGAGCTCGGGATTGTATAACTTAGATACTCCTTACGATCAGATATTTACGGATGCAGGTGAGAATTGCAGTGAGTCTGTCTTTGAATTGCAATGTGCTTCGACAGCTGCTCTGCCGGCCAGTACTTCCATTGGAAGTCAGTTTTGTCAGGTACAAGGCGTGCGTGGCTCAGGTACATGGAATTTAGGCTGGGGCTGGCACATGGCTACTAAAGAATTGGGTGAGGCGTATGAACCGGGTGATCCGCGTAAAGATGCTACTTTGCTTTATTTCCGCAAAAGTGCCGATGAACCTGTTACAGCTGCTAATACGAACAAACCTTATGGGGAGTCTCCGGTCTCTTCTGCAATGGGAGCTTATTATAATAAAAAGGCTTATACAGACCCTGCTAAACGTAAGGAGTTTACCAACAGTGGTTTTTGGGTGAATATTCGTCTGATCAGGTACGCGGATGTAGTATTGATGGCTGCTGAGGCTGCCAATGAATTAGGCAACACGAAGGAGGCTTCTGATGATTTGGAAATGGTGCGTGCACGTGCTCGTGGCAATGATAATAACATTTTGCCTAAGGTTACTACATTGGATCAGGCTTTGTTGAGAGATGCCATTCGTCACGAACGCCGCGTGGAACTGGGATTGGAGTTTGACCGTTTCTACGATTTGGTTCGTTGGGGTATAGCTAAAGATGTTCTGCATGCGGCTGGTAAGGTGAAGTATCAGGATAAGCACCGTTATTTACCGCTGCCTCAAGATGAGATTGATAAGTCGAACGGGGTATTGGTTCAGAATTCGGATTATAAATAATAGGTATTATATAAATATGTATGTCTAAGAAGGGGGGTGTTTAGGCATAACCTTCTTAGACTCTTTTATTTCAATTGGTAAAATTAGTCACTTATGAATAGTTGGTATTATAGAAAATATATAGTTTCTCTTGTTTTGCTGGTTTCTGTTTCTGCTTTTGCACAGCAATCTTCTGCGGAGATGAATCGTTTTATCGATGCTTTGATGAAGAAAATGACTATTGAGGAGAAAATTGGGCAGCTTAATTTACCTGTAAGCGGAGAAATTACTACGGGACAGGCTAAAAGCAGCAATGTGGCCGAGAAGATTCGTCAGGGAAAAGTAGGAGGATTGTTTAATCTGAAGGGAGTTGCCAAGATTAAAGAGGTTCAGAAACTAGCAGTGGAAGAGAGTAGGCTGAAGATTCCTTTGATTTTTGGAATGGATGTGATTCACGGATACGAAACGGTTTTTCCTATTCCATTGGGCTTGTCGTGTACATGGGATATGGAGGCTATTGAGAAGTCGGCACGCATCTCTGCTGTTGAGGCTAGTGCGGATGGTATTTGTTGGACGTTTGGTCCGATGCTCGACATTTGCCGCGATCCTCGTTGGGGAAGAGCTTCTGAGGGCTGTGGAGAAGATCCGTTCTTAGGGGCCGAAATTGCCAAAGCGATGGTGCGGGGGTATCAGGGTCAGGACCTGAAAGTTGCCAATGAGATCATGGCTTGCGTGAAGCATTTTGCTTTGTATGGTGCCAGTGAAGCCGGACGGGATTATAACACGGTGGATATGAGTCGCATTCGTATGATGAATGAGTATATGCCGCCTTATAAAGCGGCAATAGATGCGGGAGCGGGTAGTGTTATGGCTTCTTTCAATGAAATAGATGGTGTACCAGCCACTGCCAATAAATGGTTGCTGACTGATTTACTTCGTGATCAGTGGGGCTTTAATGGTTTTGTGGTAACAGATTTTACCGGAATTGCCGAAATGGTGCATCATGGCATTGGTGATCTGAAAACGGTATCTGCCAGAGCTGTTAATGCCGGTGTGGATATGGATATGGTAAGTGCGGGTTTTGAAGACACGCTGAAGAAGTCGGTGGAAGAGGGAGTGGTAAGCATGGATGTGCTGAACCAGGCTTGTCGACGCATTTTGGAGGCGAAATATAAATTGGGACTGTTTGCTAATCCTTATAAGTATTGTGACTTGAAACGTCCGCAGAAAGAAATATATACTGATAGTCATCGGTCGGATGCTCGTAAAATTGCTTCGGAGAGTTTCGTTCTATTGAAGAATGATCATGATTTGCTGCCTTTGAAGAAACAGGGTACTGTGGCGGTTGTGGGACCGCTAGCTGAGGCCGGCGAAAATATGGTGGGAACATGGAGCGTAGCAGCCGTATTGGATCGTACTCCTTCTTTGGTTAAGGGACTTCGTGAAGTGGTTGGCAATAAGGCGAATGTTGTATATGCCAAAGGTAGTAACTTGGTTAGTGATGCTGATTATGAAACTCGTGCTACCATGTTTGGACGGAGTTTACACCGTGACGGACGTACGGACAAGGAATTGTTGGCCGAGGCTTTGAAAGTCTCTGCTACTGCCGACGTGATTGTGGTTGCTTTGGGTGAATCTTCTGAAATGAGTGGTGAAAGTAGTTCGCGTACCGATTTGGAATTACCCGACGTACAACGCACGTTGTTAATGGAACTGCTTAAAACCGGTAAGCCTGTTGTGGTGGTCTTGTTTACCGGTAGGCCACTCGTGCTAACTTGGGAGCAAAAAAATGTACCTGCTATATTGAATGTATGGTTTGGCGGCAGCGAATCGGCTTATGCCATCGGTGATGTTTTGTTTGGTGATGTGAATCCAAGCGGAAAGTTGACAATGACTTTTCCGCAGAACGTGGGTCAGATTCCGTTGTATTATAATCACAAGAATACGGGTCGTCCATTGCCCGAAGGTGGCTGGTTTGAAAAATTCCGCAGTAATTACCTGGATGTAAGCAATGACCCTCTGTATCCTTTCGGCTACGGACTGAGCTATACTGATTTTAAATACAGTGATGTGGAATTGAGCAGCAAGACTCTTACTAACAATGGCGAACTTACGGCAACAGTAACCGTTACCAATACCGGTATGCGTGATGGAGCGGAAGTTGTACAACTCTATATTCGTGATTTAGTAGGGAGTGTTACGCGTCCGGTTAAAGAGCTGAAAGGATTCCGGAAGATTTTCCTGAAAGCGGGTGAGTCAACCAAGGTTTCATTCACCATTACTCCTGAATTATTGAAGTTTTATGATTACGATCTTAACTATGTATGCGAATCGGGCGACTTTAACGTGATGATAGGAGGAAATAGTCGGGATGTAAAAGGAATCGGTTTTACGCTGAAAATGTAATTACGATGAGAAAATATATATTTAGTTTGACTTGGATCCTTCTTTTTTTGCTTACCACTTCGTGTGGTATGCAAAAAAAGAGTCTGGTTGCTGATGTGATGACTTTCAATATTCGTCTGGATGTTCCTTCAGACAGCTTAAACAGTTGGCAACATCGCAAAGATAACGTGGCCGGAATGATTCGTTATTATGAACCGGATATTGTAGGTATGCAGGAAGTTCTGCATAGCCAACTGGTTGATTTGACAGAACGATTGCCCCGATATACAGCTGTTGGAGTGGGAAGAGCAGACGGTAAGATGGCTGGTGAATATTGTTCTTTGTTTTTTAAAACGGAACATTTTGAACTGCTAAAAGAAGGTAACTTTAGTTTAAGTGAAACTCCGTTGAAATTTGGGGTGAAAGGATGGGATGCTGCTTACGAACGTATGGCCACTTGGGCGGTTCTGAAAGACAAAGCAACCGGACAGAAGTTTATATGCATCAATACACATTTGGATAACGAAGGTAAATTGGCCCGTAAAGAGGGCTTAAAACTAGTATTAGTAAAAGCAAAAGAACTGGGTGACGGATTGCCGGTTATTGTCATGGGTGATTTCAATGATACTGCTGAATCAGAGTCCATACGAATCATGGATCACAGTGGAATGAAGAATACCCGAGGAGCTGCTGCGGTGGTGTATGGTCCGTCGTGGAGTTTTCATGATTTCGGCCGCTTGAATATGGCTGAAAGACCTTTGATTGATCACATTTACGTGAGTACTCCGATTGATGTTAATAAATACCGTGTAGTGAATGATACTCCTGAATACGGGTACTTATCAGATCATAATCCGGTTCTTGTGAATATAACAATAAAGAAATAATGAAACAGATACGATGGATGTTTTTGCTTTTATTTTGTAGCTATTTTCTGTTTGGAAATTGTGCAAATAAAACGGAAGTAACAGGAAAAATACTGTGTGATACTGATTTGTTGGACACGGTTCAGTATTATACGTTCAATTATTTTTGGGATGGAGCTGAAGAGATGAGTGGCATGGCACGTGAACGCTACAACGAGAATGGTATCTACCCCGAGAATGATAAGCATATTGTGACTACCGGAGGAACAGGGTTTGGTTTAATGGCTATTTTATCGGGTATAAAACGAGGATATATTACGGATGAACAGGGCCTCGCTCGCTTTGAAAAGATTGTTTCTTTTCTGGAAAAGGCCGATCGTTTTCATGGCGTTTATCCGCATTGGTTGAATGGAGAAACAGGTAAAGTAAAGCCATTCAGTCTCAAGGATGATGGTGGCGACTTGGTGGAAACTGCTTTCTTGATGCAAGGATTGCTGGCTGTTCATCAATTCTATGCGGATGGTTCCGCTAAAGAACGAGAAATAGCTGCTCGTATTGATAAGCTTTGGAAAGAGGTGGAGTGGGATTGGTACTGCAATAACCAACCTGTGTTGTTTTGGCATTGGAGTCCGAACTGCGGATGGGAAATGAATTTTCCGGTTCGAGGTTTTAATGAATGTCTTATCATGTACGTACTTGCAGCAGCTTCTCCTACTCATGGCGTTTCGGAAGAGGTATATCATCAGGGATGGGCAGAGAATGGTGACATTGTTTCTCCCCACAAAACCGAAGGATTGTCGTTGAATCTTCGCTATCAAGGTACAGATGCCGGACCATTATTTTGGGCGCATTATTCATTTTTGGGACTTAATCCGAATGGACTAAAAGATAGGTATGCTGATTATTTCGAGGAAATGAAAAACTATACGCTGATAAACAGGGCTTATTGTATTCGAAATCCGAAAGGGTATAAAGGTTACGGTGCTAATTGCTGGGGGTTAACTGCTAGTTATAGCGTGAATGGTTACTCCGGTCATGCTCCTAACGAGAATAGCGATTTAGGAGTTATTGCACCAACGGCTGCTCTTTCATCCATAGTATACACGCCTAAAGAATCGATGGAAGTGATGCATCATTTGTACGATATGCGTAGCAAACTTTTTGGTAAATATGGATTTTATGATGCATTCAGTGAAACATCCGGGTGGTTTCCCAAGTCTTATTTGGCTATTGATCAGGGTCCGATAGCTGTTATGATTGAGAATTACCGTTCGGGATTTCTTTGGGATCTCTTTATGAGTCACCCCGATGTGAAGAACGGACTAAATAAATTAGATTTTAATGTAGTTAAATAAGTCAATAGGAAAATGAGACAATATTTTGGAGTTCTGTTTCTTACTATTCTGTCTTTGCCCATGTTTGCGCAAGCACAGTTACAGCAAGATTCGGTTCGGTTTTGTGAATATATTGCGGTGAAGCATGCCGATGCGGCTGACTGGGTTACCCGCTATCAAACGGAAATAGATAAATACGTGGATGAGAACAAAAATTTAAAAGACAAATCGTGTGACGTTTTATTTTTGGGAAGCTCTTCCATTAATTTATGGGATAATATTTATCAAGACATGGCTCCCATGAAAATTATACGGCGATCCTACGGCGGCGCTGCTTTACGAGATATGCTTTACAATTATAGTGTGATTGCACGTGGCTATAATCCACACTCTATTGTTTTGTATGTGGAGAATGATATTTGTAATAGTCCAGAAGATATTACAATAGGTCAGACTTTTGACTTCTTCCGTGTTTTTATAAGTAAGATAAAACGGGATTATCCGTTGGTACCTCTTTATGTACTTTCTATAAAACCTTCGTATGCACGTGAGAAAATAAGCTCTAAACAGAAAATGGTAAATACGTTGTTGGAAGAATATATCAGTACTCTAAACAATGTGTTCTATGTGGATGTAGCTTCATGCATGTATGATGAAAAGGGAGTACTTCGAAAAGATATCTTTAAAAAAGATAATCTGCACATGAACCAGACCGGATATGATCTTTGGACAGCACGTTTGAAACCGTTACTGTTACAACATAAGAAGTCTTAAATTAAAGTTGTTATATAAGCCATTCATCCCTTACATACGAGGATGAATGGCTTCATTTTTTTTCTATTTATAATTCCACAAGAATTCTGAAAACTTTGCCCGGATTGGCTACCCATTCTTCCATTGCCTGAAGCGTGTCTTCGGGTTTTACAATTTTTGTAATTAGCTCGTCTACAGGGCAATTGCCAGTGTTCATGTAATTGATAACTGCTCTGAAGTCTGCCGGTAAAGCATTTCTTGATCCACGAATGTCTAGCTCTTTCTGTACGAAATACTTGGTTTGGAAAGCCACTTCGTTCTTGGCATAACCAATGCATACCACTCTACCGGTAAAGCCTACCTCGTCAACAGCCATTACGTATGTTGCCGGACTTCCTACTGCTTCGATGACTACATCGGCGCCAAAGCCTTCAGTAATTTCTTGCATACGTTGATGTACATTGTCTGTTTTTGAGTTAACAGCATAGGATGCACCCATGCGTTTAGCCAAATCGAGCTTTTCATCATCTAGATCTACTGCAATGACTGTGGCTCCTCTAAGCGCAGCACGCACAATAGCACCGATACCAATCATTCCACAACCTATTACCATAACATATTCATTGTCGGTTACCTGACCGCGGGCCACTGCATGAAAGCCTACGCTCATCGGTTCAATTAATGCGCAATCACGTGAAGAGATGTTTCCGGCCGGGATAATCTTTGTCCATGGCAATACGGCATATTCGCACATCACACCGTTGCGCTGAACACCCAACGTTTCGTTATGCTCGCAGGCGTTAACACGTCCGTTTCTGCAAGAAGCACATTTACCACAGTTTGTGTAAGGATTCAATGTTACATTCATTCCTTTCTCAAATCCGCCGGGTACTTCCGAACCTATTTCTTCAATTACAGCACCAACTTCGTGTCCGGGAATAACCGGTAGCTTTACCATGGGGTTTCGACCTAAAAATGTGTTCAGGTCAGAACCACAAAAACCTACATATTTAATTCTTACCAACACCTCACCGGCACCAACAGTCGGCTTTTCCAACTCAACCACCTTAATCTCTGAGGGGTTAACAATTTGAACTGCTTTCATTTTATTGTTTATAATAAATTTATTAATCAATAACCTTATATCCTTTCCAACCATAGAAAGCACAGAAGGCGAAACAAATCATTGGCACAAAATAGGCCATGTAATAGATATCTTCGTAGGCGTGCATGAAATAAGCTGTGAGCTGTGGAAGGCATGCGTTACCAACAATTGCCATGACCAAAAAAGCAGAGCCGCTCTTCGTATGTTCTCCTAATCCTTTCAGTGCAAGAGAGAATTGTGTAGGGTACATGATGGACATGAAAAAAGAGATAGCAAGCATGGCATAGAGTCCTACCATACCACCCCAAAACATAACAACGCCACATAAAATGATATTCATTAAGGAGTAAATCAATAACATGTCTTGCGGACGGAACTTCACCATTAATCCGGTACCAATCCAACGACCGGAGAGGAAAGCCAGCATGTACAATCCGAAGAATGTGGTTGCAGTATCTTCAGACAATCCGGCATAGGTGCAACAATACACCAAAAATAAACTGTTAATGGCTGTTTGTCCGCCGTTATAGAAAAACTGTGCGATGACTCCCCAACGTAAGTGTGAACGCTTCAAAACTCCGAAGTCAATGAGTTTTTCTTTCTTTTCCGATGAGCTATTTGACTCTTCGTCGCCTATCTTGGGAAGTTTTGAAAAGATGAATATGATTGCAATAACGATGAGTAAAATAGCCAAAAGCAGATAAGGCATCTTCATGGCATCTGTCTCAACTTGCAGATATGCTTCCCACCCGCCCGGATAATCCGCCGGAATGGAATCTCGGGTGTAATGGCTACCGCTTAAAACTAATTTGCTCAGGAACATGGCCGAAATGAAGGCTCCAAGTCCATTGAATGACTGTGCCAGGTTTAGTCTTCTGGGAGCGCTTTCTGCTGATCCCAGTACCGTAACGTAAGGATTGGCTGCTGTTTCAAGGAAGCACATCCCGGTTGCTATGACGAAAAAGATACAGAGGTAAGCCCAGTATTCTTTTACTATGGCTGCGGGGAAGAAAAGCAATCCTCCAACAGCAGCCAATATGAGGCCAAAGATTATTCCCGCTTTGTAACTATAGCGTTTCATGAACATAGCTATAGGGATGGGGAAAATAAAATAGGCTAACCAGTAAGCCGTTTCTGTAAACGATGCTTCAAAGGTATTTAGTTCGCACGTTTTCATGAGTTGCCTGATCATGGTTGGGAGCAGGTTACTGCTGATGGCCCACAGGAAGAAAAGGCAGAAAATAAGTGATAACGGTAAAGTGTATGTATTCTTTTTCATGGTGCAGATTTGTTTTATTCAGACATATTTTTGATATAGGGTAATGTGGGCAGAACGCCGAATCCATAGAACTTTTTGGCATTTTCGCCTAAAAAGAGATGTTTTTCGCTTTCTGTCAATTCTGATGATTTCACAAGGAAGTCATAAGACATCTTATAGGTTATAGCCGTGATGGTACGTGGATAATCAGAGCCCCACATCAGCTTTTCCATTCCTACTAAGTCGGCTGCTTCACGAATGGCTTTCACCGCTCCTTTAAAGGGATAGAATTCATCATTGAACAACCAGGTAATACCTCCTGATTCAACCATAACGTTAGGATGGCGAGCCAAGAGTATTTGCTCTTTCCAATCGGGACGAGTTACCATACCGAAATGTCCGATAGCAATCTTCAGATGAGGGCATTCTTGAATTATCTCCTCCATCTCGGGCACTTGCTCTGCACCATCTGCTAAGTCGATAGAGAGTATAATGTTGTGCTCTTCCATCAAATGAAAAAGTTGCATCATTTCTTCGCAGTTTAGCATCACTCTTCCATCTTTCAGAATAAGACGTTGAGCCGGGATTTTAATGGCTTTAAAACCTTTGGATATAAGTTCTTTAGCCTGGTTTAAAAAACCGGGTTTACGAAATTCGCACATGCCGCATACAAGAAAGCGGTCCGGATAACGGCTTGCTACTTCGTTGAGGTAGTCGTTCTGTATTCCGTCAATATATTCTTGCGTGATAACAGCCGCAGAAACTTGTGCGTAATCCATATTCGACAAGAATACTTCGGCCGTATTTTTCCCGTCAATCATAAACGGAGGTAACATTTGGCGTACTTCGTTCAAGAAAAAGGAACGTCCGTTTTCAAGAGTACGCACCGATAGTCCGTCAACTACTGTGTCTTGCCGGAGCCACAAGTGTGCATGTGCATCAATGATTGTGTATTCCATACAACTGTCTATTATGAATTAGCCCAGCTTACTCGTTGCTGATCACCAATGATTTCGCGTACCTCATTTACCAGTTCATTGTCCATCTCTTCCTCAATCCAGGCAACATTCTTTTTTACGTTTTCGGGATTGGCTGTACTGAACAGTGTGGTGGTAACTCGCGGATTGTTAACAGAGAACTGCATCGCAAGCTTTTCTATGGGGTAGTTTTTCGCCTTACAATGTTCCATGGCTCTCTTGCATGCTTCAATTAAGGATACAGGGGCCGGATGCCAAGCGGGGACGCCTCTTTCGGATAGCATACCCATAGAGAGAGGAGAAGCGTTGATTATTCCGATTTCCTTTGATTCAAAATAGTCAAGAAAGTCTGCTAGCTTATCATCGCACAAGCAATAGTGACAGAAATTGAGTACAGATTCCACTGTTCCGCTTGGAACATGATCAATTACCCATTTCAGGTTTTCAAGCTGCAGATCTGTTATTCCCACGTGTTTTACAATGCCTTGTTCGCGTAGCTCAACGAGCGCCGGTAATGTTTCGTTTACTATTTGGTTTAGATCAGCAAATTCAATATCGTGCACATTGATTAAATCAATGTAGTCAATATTCAAACGATCCATGCTCTCATAAACGCTTTCTTTAGCACGTTTTGCCGAGTAATCCCAAGTGTTAACACCATCCTTGCCATAACGTCCTACTTTAGTAGAAAGGTAATAACTGTTACGAGGTATTTCTTTCAGTGCTTTTCCCAAAACTGTTTCGGCCTTGTAATGTCCGTAGTAAGGAGAAACATCAATGAAGTTCATACCTGTTTCAATGGCGGTGAATACGCTTTGTATTGCCTCTTTTTCTTTAATGTCGTGGAATACTCCCCCTAGTGAAGAAGCTCCGAAACTAAGAGATGAAACTTTCATCCCGGTTTTGCCGATCTCACGGTATTGCATATTTAAAGTATTTATGGGTTTCTAATTAAGGCAAATGTATGAAGTAAACCGTTTGAGGCTCATGTAAGTAGGTTAAAAAGTAACGTAATGGTTTACGTAAAAAAAATAACGTAATATGCTTTCCGAAATATAAATGGAAATGTTTTCTTTGCATAGAATATAGAAATGATGCCGAATATGAAAAGTCAGAAACATACGTCACTCAAAGATATAGCTCAGGCATTGGGTGTATCTGTTCCTACTGTGTCGAGAGCTTTGAAGGACAGTCCTGATATCAGTAGAGCCCTTTGTGAAAAAGCTAAATGGATGGCACGGGAGATGAATTATCGCCCAAATCCTTTTGCACTAAGTCTTCGGAAAAATGCACCACGTATTATTGGGGTTGTGGTTCCTGATATTGTTACGCATTTCTTTGCTTCGATATTGAATGGGATAGAAAATATGGCAGTTAAGAATGGTTATTTTGTAATTATCACCACGTCGCACGAGTCATACGAACATGAAAAAAGAAATGTGGAGAACTTGGTGAATATGAGAGTAGAAGGTATTATTGCATGTTTATCTCAGGAAACAACGGATTATACCCACTTTGCCGAGCTGAAAGATATTAATATGCCTCTTATTATGTTCGATCGTGTTTGTTTGACGGATCAATTCTCTTCAGTAGTTGCCGATGGAGAACATTCTGCACAAATGGCAACCCAGCATTTACTTGATAACGGATGCAAGCGTGTGGCGTTTATAGGAGGAGCCAATCATCTCGACATTGTTAAAAGAAGAAAGCATGGTTATTTAGAGGCATTGCGGAATAACAAGATACCGATTGAAAAAGAGCTGGTCGTTTGCCGGAAGATCGATTACGAAGAGGGGAAAATTGCAGCTCAGACTCTTTTAGCATTACCAAATCCTCCCGATGCGATTCTGGCCATGAATGATACATTGGCTTTTGCGGCAATTGAAGTAATTAAAAGCCACGGTCTTCGTGTTCCTAATGATATAGCATTGATTGGCTATACAGATGAGCAACATGCCAACTATATTGAGCCCAAACTTTCTGCTGTTTCGCATCAGACTTATGAAATGGGTGAGACAGCTTGTCTGTTGTTGATTGATCAGATAAGAGGCGATAAGGCCATTCGGCAAGTTATGATTCCTACGCATTTACAGATAAGAGAAAGCAGCATAAAGAATAAGCTGGATTTCAATAAATAAAACAGGAAAGGATTAAATGATTGATTAACAGGTTTTTAACTATAGTTACGTAACATGTACTAATGATAATGTAACATAAAAAATCATTCTGTAACACCTCTTTAAATTCGTGTATCATCCTTTTTGAATCTCTTAAAAAAGGTATTATACTTTTGTGCTTCGAATGTGTAGCCCTTCTGGACTGCGCAAAGATTTAAGGTTACTAATAAGCCATATTCGAAGTACTATGAAGAATAAACAATCTCTGAAATTAAGGTCGGCTGTGCTGTTGTCAGCATGTGTATTAGGTTTTTACACGGTATCATGCAGCTCTTTGCATAAGGAAAAGGGTTTGCCGGTAATAGGCAAGTCGGTAGCACTCTTCGATCATTTCAATTACAAAGGAGAAGATGATTTCTATGTTTCTAATCCTTTGCCAAGTGAAGACTCTTTCTACAATCCAATTTTACCGGGTTGGTATTCTGATCCCAGTATTTGTACTAATGGTGAAGGAGATTATTTTCTGGCAACTTCTACGTTTTCCTACTTTCCGGGAGTTCCTCTTTTTCATAGTAAAGATTTAGTGAACTGGAAACAAGTGAGTAACATTTTAAACAGGCCATCACAATTGATGAATATGAAAGGTCAGCATGTGAGTGGTGGCATTTTTGCTCCGGCAATAGAGTATAATCCTCACAATAAGACTTATTACATGATAACGACGAATGTGGGGGCTGGAAACTTTTTTGTGAAAACTCAAGATCCTTTTGGTGATTGGTCAGATCCTATTATGTTACCTGAGGTGACCGGTATTGACCCTTCTTTCTTTTTTGATGATAACGGAAAGGCTTATATTGTTAATAACGATGATGCACCCGATAATAAACCGGAATATAGTGGGCATCGGACCATACGGGTGCAAGAATTTGATGTGCGTACTGACAAAACTGTTGGACCTCGTAAAGTATTGATAAATAAAGGCGCTCGCCCAGCTGATAAACCAATCTGGATTGAGGGACCACATCTTTATAAGATTAACGGGAAATATTTTCTGATGTCTGCCGAAGGAGGAACGAGCAATTGGCATTCAGAAGTCATTTTTAGTGGCGATTATCCGATGGGCACATTTACTCCGTGGAAAAATAATCCGATACTAACACAGCGACATTTAGACCCTTCTCGTCCTAATCCGGTGACATGTGCCGGTCACGCAGATATAATTCAAACGAAAGGAGGTGATTGGTGGGCAGTGTTCTTGGCATGTCGCCCCATTAATAATAAGTTTGAAAATTTAGGTCGTGAAACTTTCCTGATGCCAGTGAAATGGAGTGAGGATGGTTTCCCCTATATGACTCAGGATGACGAATTAGTACCTCTAATAGTAAACCGAAAAGGAGTGAAGCGCGAGAAAGAAGTTACTTTCGGTAATTTTGAACGCAATGATACATTTGATTCTACTGCTCTAAGTATGGATTGGATGACGCTGCGTGCTCCTGCAATTGATTTGTATAATTTGGCTCAAACGCCGGGTTATCTAACTTTGAAATGTGCAAATATAAGTACTACTGAAAAAGATGTGCCTGCATATGTGTGTCGACGGATACAACACCATAAATTTGAATGTGATACACGTATGCTCTTCAATCCTTTCAATGATAACGAAAAGGCAGGCCTACTATTATTTAAAGATGAATCACATCAATATTTCCTCTGCGTTGAGAAAATGGGCGGTACTAAGCATATTTCTCTCAAATGGATTGGTGAATCCGAGAATAAAACATTGTATAGCCATAAAATAGATGATGAAATAACTGTAATAGACTTGAAAGTGATTTCAAGAGGTACCCATTTTGACTTTTATTACTCATCGGACCAAATCGATTGGAAATTATTATGTAAGAATATTGATGCCACGTATCTGTCAACTGCCACAGCAGGAGGATTTACCGGCACTACTATTGGCTTATATGCTACTTGTAAATAATTAAATCATGTATTTTTAATCTAAAAAAAATGTACGCTTATGAAGGAAATGAATGATGGTAGTTAAATGATCTCTAGTTAATCTTTTAAAACAGTTATTGAATCTTCACTAATAGTAAACTTAAACTAATAGTAAATGAAAAATGTAGTAAAACAAATTCGAAAAATTCCCTTACTTGTTTTGTGCATGCTGTTGTACAGTTTGGCCATAACAGCGCAAACTGAAGTCATAGCAAAAGGAGTAGTCGTTGATGAAAACAACGAACCAATTATTGGAGCAAATATTGCGGTGAAAGGAAATAAGTCAGTAGGTACCATAGCGGATCTAGATGGTAATTTCCAATTAAAAGTACCCAGCTCAAATTCAATTTTAGTAGTTTCATTCATTGGTATGACAACCAAAGAAGTTAAAGTCGGGACTGCTAAATCCATTAAAATTGTCCTGCAAGCTGATAATGTACAGTTGCAAGAAGTAGTAGTAGTAGGTTTTGGCCAGCAGAAGAAGGCGTCAGTGGTAGGTGCCATTGCACAGACTAATTCGAAGGCATTGGAACGTACAGGTGGTGTAACAAGTTTAGGTCAGGCCTTGACCGGTAATTTGCCGGGTGTAGTAACTATGACTACTACTGGTAAACCGGGTGATGAAGACCCGAAAATTACTATTCGTGGTGTCACGTCGTGGAATAGCAGTGATCCGTTGGTGCTTGTTGATGGTGTTGAGCGTCCTATGAGCAATGTTGATATTAACTCGGTGGCTTCTATATCCGTATTAAAAGATGCCTCTGCAACAGCTGTATTTGGTGTACGTGGTGCTAATGGTGTAATCTTGATTACCACTAAGCGAGGTGAAGAGGGTAAAGCTGTAATCAATATCAATGCTAGTACAACATTGAAGACCTACTCTAAATTACCTGACATGATGGATTCCTATGATGCTCTTGCGCTTCGTAATCAAGCTATAGAGAGTGAGTTGGCTTATCATCCTACTTCATGGAATTACTACTTATCACAAGATCGGTTGAATAAATATCGTTATCCGGCTAATCAAGCTGAGGCAGAACGTTATCCAAACATGGATTGGGTGGACTATCTGCTGAAAGATGTGGCTACATCGTACAATGCCAACGTAAACATCAGTGGTGGTACGAAGTTCGTGAAATATTTTGCTGCTGCCGATTTTGCTCATGAGGGTGATATTTATAAAAAAGTGACTAATACGAAAGGTTATGATCCGGGATTCAGCTACGATCGTATCAATGTACGTAGTAATCTTGACTTCAACTTGACAAAGACTACTAAAATGCATGTCAATCTTTCAGGATCTCACGCTGTGAAAAAGGCTACACAGGGCCAATACGAAAACTTGGTTTGGAGTGCTTTCTATGGTATTGCTCCCGACTCTTTTGTGCCGGTATATAGTGACGGTACTTTTGGTTACTATTATCTCAATCCTACGCAAGCTGCCACAAACAGTTACGAAGACCTTAGCGTGAACGGTATAGGTTATACTACCGATGATCGCTTGAATACCGATTTCACCTTAGAACAAGATCTCGGTTTTTTACTGAAAGGCTTGAATGTACAGGCTAAATTGGCATTTGACAACGCTTTCCGCGAAACAGAGCGTGGTGTAGATGATAAGAATGACTGGGAGAATGAGGCTCACAAGTGGATTGACCCAGAGACAGGTCTGGAATATACTGATACTAAACCCGATGCATTGTATAAGTTTGACTTTAAGAACAATAATGCGTGGAGAACCGGTGCCGGTAGTGTTCAAAATGGGGCTACCTACCGTCGTATGAACTACTCTGCACAATTGAATTACTCCAATAAATTTGGTGATCATACGGTAGGTGGTATGGGTAACTTTAGCCGTGAACAATATGCCACGGGTAGCGAACAACCTCATTATCGTGAAAACTGGGTGTTCCGTGGGACTTATGACTATGCAAGCCGATATATGCTGGAATACAATGGTGCATACAATGGTTCTGAAATTTTCGCCAAAGAAAACCGTTTTGCTTTTTTCAGTTCGGGTGCTATTGGATGGATGGTTTCAGAAGAACCTCTCGTAAAGAAGCTTAATCTAAAATGGTTGGATATGTTGAAGTTGCGTGCTTCGTATGGGCAGATTGGAGATGATAATGTAAGCGGACGTTGGCTTTATATGGATGCTTGGAATAATGGCGGTAACTATCGTCAGGCGTTGACGGGAGTAGATCCTGCTAAGAGTCCTTACACTTGGTGGCAACAGAGTCAATTGGGTAACAAAAACCTGCAGTGGGAGACAGCTACCAAACTTGATATCGCTGCTGATTTTGCCTTATTTGGAGGTGTAATTTCAGGTTCATTCGACTACTTTAAAGAAAAACGTTCTGATATTTTAATTGTCGGCGACAAACGTGCTGTTCCTTCGTACTTTGGTACTACTGCTCCAGTAGTTAACCGGGGTAAGGTGGATAGTCAAGGATTTGAGTTTGACGTACGTTGGAATAAACAACTAAATAAAGACTGGCGTCTATGGGGTAATACCTCACTAACCCATGCCACTAGTAAAATTAAGGACGCAGACGATCCGAAACTGAAACCTGAGTATCAGAAAAAAGCAGGTAAGGCTATTGATCAGACTTACTCGTATGTGGATCACGGTTACTACAATAGCTGGGATGAACTGTATGGCAGCACGGCTCATGATGAATTTAATGAGGGGCGTAAACCGGGCAATTATATAATCCTTGATTATGATGCCGATGGAATCATTTCTGAAAATGACAATATACCTTATGGTTATACCGGTACTCCTCAAAATACCATGAATCTTCAGGTTGGTTTCGATTATAAAGGCTGGAGTTTCTTTGTTCAATTTTATGGAGTGAGCAATGTAAACCGTTATGTGGGGCTTAGCAGTTTAGGGGGAACACGTAATACAGCTTTTTACGAAGGCAGTTATTGGTCACCGAACAATCAAAATGCAGATGTTCCTCTGCCTCGTTGGCTGAATCAGACAAGCAAGTACACAAACGGTACTCGTTTTCTCTTTGACGGTTCTTACACTCGTTTAAAGTATACTGAACTTTCATATACCTTCTCTGAGGAGAAATGGCTGAAGGCATCGGGTTTGAGTAGTTTGAAATTATTTGTTAACGGAAATAACCTCTTCCTATGGACCGACATGCCCGATGACCGTGAATCGAATACCGGCGGAGCGAGTGCGTATCCCACTCAACGTCGTTTCAATTTAGGTTTTAAAATCACACTTTAATTTGAAAGCAAGATGAAAATTAAGATTATTTACATACTTACCGTATTCTTCTTTTCGGGCCTCACGTTTACTTCGTGTACCGACTATTTGGAGAGAGACTCGGACTCTGTACTTTCCGAAGAAGATGCGTTTAAGAACTTCAATAACTTCCAAGGATTTGTAGAAGTGATGTATAACGTTATCCCTGATATAGCTAAACATAACTGGGTAAGCTCCTTTAACTGGGGAGACGATGAGGTCATAACGACTGGTAATGGTGAGGGTTTGATGGGGTATGCCATTGATGGTGGAAACTATCGTAAATATATTGGTAAAGGTGATTGTTTCTTGGATAGAAGCTGGAAAGTTGATGGGGACCGTTTTGCAAAATCTTTATGGGGTGGTAGTTGGTATGCCATTCGTCAGGCAAATGTCGGTCTTGAGGCTTTGCAGAAAGGTTTATTGAAGGATGCTACACAGGAAGAACGCAATTTTATAGAAGGTCAGCTTTACTTTTTCCGTGCTTGGTTCTACTTCCAGCTTACAACCTATTGGGGTGGTTTACCTTATATAGAAAGTGTTCTTGCACCTGATGCTGAATTTAACTTGCCGCGTGAAAGCTATCAAGAGAACGCTGAAAAAATGGCGGCCGACTTCCAGCGTGCTGCTGACTTACTACCAATTGACTGGGACAATACCTCTGCAGGTAGCCGTACGAAAGGAAACAATGCTTTTCGTCCTAACAAGATTTGGGCACTCTCATATTTAGGTAAGTGCTTGCTCTATGCCGGTAGCCCTTTGATGCAGAATGGTGGTGAAAACGACAATCGTTCATATAATGCAGATTATTGCAAACGTGCAGCCGATGCTTTGGGCAAGGTACTTACTATGGTTGAAGGCGGTCAAACTCAATACGCTTTAGTTAGTTTTGATAAATACAGCACTTTGTTCTACACCAAAGAGCAGAACTGGCTGATGCCCGGTGGTACGGAAGCCATCATGCGTAGCCCTACTTACGGTGCGGATTCTTATTGGCGTCAGATGAACTCTTATCAACTTTCATATATTTGTGATGGTGATGGTATTATCTTATGTCCTGCTGCTAACTATGTAAACTATTTCGGTATGGCAAACGGTTTGCCACTTAATGATTCTAATTCAGGATTTAGTAAGACGCAGCCTTGGAAGGATCGCGATCCACGTTTCTATAATAACTTTATTTACGATGGTGTGAAGATGATTAAGGCTCCATCGGCTGAACGTAAAAGATACCAGTACGCCAATCTTTACGATGGTGGAAACGCTTCCAAGGAACCTAATAAAACGAGCCGTACCGGTTACTTCAATTACAAGTTCATCCCGTTGGGTGCTAATAAGGATGATTCGGATTATGGGTATGGTAAGGCTACACACCTCCATTTATCTTGGTTGCGTTTGGCAGAAGTGTATTTGCTTTATGCCGAAGCTGCTGCTCAAGGTTATGGTTCACCTACCGGTAAATCTTCTACTTTCACAAAGAATGCCATAGAAGCAGTCAACGTAATTCGTGAACGGGCAGGTGTAAGCGGAGTGGCCGACAGTTACACTGGTGATTTGGAAAAATTTATGGGTGAGGTTCGTCGTGAGCGTGCCGTTGAGTTGGCCTACGAAGGACATCGTTTCAACGACTTGCGTCGCTGGAAATTATTGACCGTGTATCCTTATAATATTAAGACCATGCAGAAGTTTGATCGTGATCCTATAGCAGATTGGGATGAAAAGACTCAAAAAGATAACAACTTTGATCCCGATGCTGATCCCAAAGAACGCAAGGTTGTTAACTTCCGTGAAGAGATTGTGACACAGCGTAACCTTATAGGCAAACACTATTGGTTGCCATTCAATACAGACGATGTAACAATGTATCCGGAGTTTAAACAGAACCCCGGTTGGTAATGGTTTTATTAACGTAAAAACTATAAAATAATGAAACATATATATAAAGGACTTGTATTTTGTGCGGCGTTTGCTTTCGCTCACACACATATTGCCGCCCAAGAGACGCTGGTCGACTTGCTTGAAGCTACCAAAGCCGATTCGCTTCAAAAGGTGCAAGTGGCATTCCGTTCCTTAGACCGAAGCGATTTGCTGGGAGGCGTATCAGTCATTGATATGAAGGCTATGTCAGAAAAAGCATATACAAACTATAGCTTGAGCCTGGTTGACAATGTCGTGGGTGGTTTCAATGGCAATATTTGGGGAAATAGCGAATACCTCGTTATGGTAGACGGTATGGTGCGTGATGCAAACAACGTACTTCCGCATGAAATAGATCAGATAACTCTCTTAAAAGGCGCCTCGGCCGTAGTGCTTTATGGTCCGCGTGCTGCTAAAGGTGTTATCAGCATAACTACCAAACGTGGTAAAGTAGGCGATCTCAGAATCAATGTTAATGCTAATACAGGTTTTTATACTCCCAAGTCTTATCCCAAATATCTGGGTTCAGCAGAGTATATGAGTCTCTACAACGAAGCCCGTGTAAACGATGGTTTGGCTGCTAATTACTCGCAGGAAGCCATTTATAATCATGCATCCGGTTTAAATCCTTATCGCTATCCTGACTTTGACATGTATTCTTCCGATTACCTGAAGAAGACGTACAACCGTTCTGAAGCGGTAGCCGAAATATCAGGAGGTAACGAAAAAGTAAAGTATTATACTTCTACAGGTTACTATCGTGAGTCATCACTTCTTAAGGTGGGCAATACGGAGGATAATTACAACAGCCGTTTTTTTGTACGCGGAAATGTAGATATGCAGTTGCATAAACTTATCACTGCACAGGCTGATGCCAATGTTACTTTCTATGATTCTTATGCGGCAAGTGTTGACTGGTGGGGGCAAGCTGCTACGTTGCGCCCGCACTTGGTGTCGCCGTTTATCCCTCTGAGTTACATCGAAGAAACTGATCAGAATTCATTGAATGCTGTGCTTAATAGTAGTTATATCAAAGATGGTAAATACTTTTTTGGCGGTACGCAGCAGAACCCTACTAATCCGGTTGCCGATGCTTATGCGGCTGGAGACAGTAAGTTTGTGAGTCGCCAGTTTCAGTTTAATACACGCTTTGATATTAATCTTTCTCCATTGCTTAAAGGACTTTATTTTCGTGCTAAATATGGTATAGACTATGCTTCTACCTACAACCAAGGTTATAAAAGCAAATATGCTACTTTTTCACCTGTGTGGGCCAACTACAATGGGACGGATGTCATTGCTAGTATTACACAGTATGGTAAGGATGAGAAGAGCGGCAGTGAAAATATTGATAATTCAGCTTATCGATATACCTACAATGTATCCGGTCAGTTTGATTACCAGCGTACTATTAACGCTGACCATAATCTTTTTGCCATGATTTTGGCTAATGCCTGGCAGACACAACGAAGCGGGCATTATCACCGTACTACCAATGCCAATTTAGGTTTTCAGGCATCCTATAACTATCAACATAGATACTATGCAGACTTTAGCGTTGCAATGCCTTATTCGACCAAGTTGCCAGAAGGCAAGCGCATCGCTTATTCTCCCACTGTTACTTTGGGTTGGAATTTAGCAAAAGAGTCATTTATGGAAAACTCCATCTTTGACGACTTGATGCTTACTGCTTCGGCAGGTATCATTAATCAGGATCTTGACATCACTGCTTCCGATAACGAAGATGGATATTATCTTTATAAGGCAGTTATACAATCGGGTGGTTGGTATAGTTGGGGTGATAACGGAGGTTTGGCTGCCACTGAGTTTCAACGTGGTAACAATCCTGATATGACCTATGTGAAACGTAAAGAGTTGACAGCAGGTTTGCGTGGTTCTATGTGGGATAAGTTGATAAGTTTTGATGTTAACTTTTTCACAAGCAAGATGGATGGTGGATTGGTTCGTACCAATTCGTTGTACCCCAATTACTTTACGCAGACCGGTTATCCGTCATCATCTATCATTCCTTACGTAAACTTTAATGTAGATCAGCGTACGGGATTTGATTTCAGTGTGTATACAAATAAAAAGGTAGGTGAAGTTGAACTAACTCTTGGAGTAAGCGGTATGTACTATAAGAGCACGGCTAAAAAACGCGATGAGAATGTCGAGTTCGATTATTTATCAGCTGTAGGTCGTGCCTTGAATGGACATTGGGGGTTGCAGAGCGAAGGTTTTTTCCAGAATCAATCTGAAATTGACGCTGCTCCTGATCAGACATTTGGAGATGTGAAGCCAGGAGATATTCGTTATAAGGATCAAAATAATGATAATAAGATTGACAACAATGACCGCGTGTTTTTAGGTCGTTGGGATTCTCCTTTTATGAGTGGCGTCAACCTTACCGCTAAGTGGCGTAATTTTACTATCTATGCGATGGGTAACCTCTATATGGGTGGCTACGGTATGAAAAACAATTCGTATTATTGGGTCAAGGGAGACGGCAAATATTCGGAAGTGGTGCGCAATCGTTGGACACCCGAGACAGCAGCTACTGCTACCTATCCACGGTTGACTACGACTGATGGTGCGAATAATTTCCGTACTTCTGACTTCTGGATGTACAAGAATGACCGCTTTAACCTCACTCAAGTACAACTAACTTACCAGATGCCTGAAAAAGTGTTGGAAGGAACTTTCATCAAAGGTTTGAGCTTTTTTGCCAATGCAAACAATCTGCTTACCATTGCAAAAGAACGAAAAGCTTTGGAACTGAATGTGGGCAGTGCACCTCAAACACGCTTCTACCAACTTGGTTTTAAGGGAACTTTCTAAAAAATGATAAATTTAATAATCAAGATTGAAAAATAAGAAGTTATGAAACTAAAAAATATCATCTTATCAGCAGCCTTAGTGGTGGCATTCTCTGCTTGCGACGATTTGTTTGAGCCGACAATAGAGAACCATAAAGATGCTGCAGATTTGGAAAACATGCCTTCGTGGGCTGTTGGCTTGCTGGGGCATGCCTATATCAGTAATCCGCTGGGTGAAAATGCCAACTCTTGGAAGTTTACTGATGTAGCTACCGATGATGCCGTATCCAATGATATAGGAAATTCTTATCTGAAGATGGCAACAGGTTCTTGGCGTGCTGATAATAATCCCATGGACAATTGGCAATATTTGCGTGCATCATGGCAATATCTTAATCAGTTTTTGGAAATCTCCGAAAATGTAGAATGGGCTAAAGATCAGGTCGCATCCGACCTTTTCAAAAAACGTTTCCAAGGTGATGCCTATGGTATGCGTGCGCTCTATATGTATCACTTGTTGATGAGTTGTGCCGGATGGAGTGCTGACGGACAATTATTGGGTATTCCTATTCTGAAAGAATCGGAGAATATTAATTCAGACTTTAATAAACCTCGTAATACGTTTCGTGAATGTCTTGATCAACTGAATCTGGACGTAGAAAAAGCGATTGAAATGCTTCCCGAAGAGTATGGTGATGTAAATGGTGCAAGCAATGTGCCCGCAAAATACACTCAGATGGGAGCTGACCCTAGTCAGTACAATCGTGTGTTTGGTGACCATGCCAAGAATCGTATGAGTGCTCGTGTGGCTCGTGCTATTCGTGCTCAAGCAGCTCTGCTCGCAGCAAGTCCTGCCTACAGCGAAGGGTCTGGAGTTACTTGGGAACAGGCTGCTAATAGCATGGCTGAAGTACTTGCCAATCTTGGTAGCAACCCTATAGCGAATATTGATCCCACAGGTAACAAATGGTACGAGGATGCTAACGGTATTAAGAATCTGGTAGCAGGCTACAATCGTCCCGAATTCCTGTGGCGCAGCAACAAGAATGAAAGTGCTGATCTTGAAAAAGATCAATATCCTCCTTCACTCTTTGGCAAGGGGCGTGTTAATCCTTCGCAGAACTTGGTTGACGCATTTCCATCACTGACCGGTTACCCGATTAGCGACTCGCGGAGTGGATACGATGCACAGAATCCGTATGCTAATCGTGACCCTCGCTTAGCGCTATATATAATATATAATGGTAGCAAGGCAGGTACGGATAAGAGTGTTATTACGACTGCTTTCGATGGTAGCAATAACGATGCAATGAACAAGTTCGACGGTGCTTCTACACGCACTGGTTACTATTTGCGCAAGTTCTTGGATATGAACGTGAATGCTAATCCTAGCAACACAACCAATGGTTACCATATTAAACCTTGGATTCGTTACACCGAGATTTTTCTTGGTTATGCTGAAGCAGCCAATGAGGCTTGGGGACCACAAGGCAAAGGAAGTAATAGCTATTCGGCTTACGATGTGATTAAAGCTATTCGCAAACGTGCCGGTATCGGTGAAAATGGTGGTGATCCTTATCTGGAATCAGTGAAAGGCGATAAAGACAAGATGCGTGAACTTATTCGCAATGAACGTCGCCTAGAACTTTGCTTCGAAGGTTTCCGTTTTTGGGATTTGCGTCGCTGGAAGGTGGATATCAGCAAGTTGAACGAAACTGTAAAGGGCATGAAGATAACGGGAACTAACCATGAAGTGGTAGATGTAGAAAAACGCGACTACAAGGACTATATGTATTACGGTCCTGTACCTTATAGCGAAATGTTGAAGTTTGATGCTCTCATCCAGAATAAAGGATGGTAACGTGTAAACGAATTTATATAAACTGAATAAATGAAAATAGCAATGAAAAAATCATTCCTAATAATAGCCGCTATGATGGGAGCCCTATTCACTGCATGTGAAAACGGTGAATGGGAGTTCCCTGATTATAAGTATTCTGCGGTTTACTTTGCCTATCAAAGTCCTATACGCACCATCACATTGGGCGAGGATAAGACTGTGGACAACTCGTTGGACAACGAACACAAATGTCAGATTATGGCAACAATTGGCGGTGTATACGAGAACAAGGGCGATGTAGAAATTGGTATTCGCGTAGATAATTCGTTGTGCGATGGTTACACTTTTGAAAGCACAGGTGGTGATGTAGAACCTTTACCGGCTTCTCACTATACATTGAGTGCTGACAAGATTGTCATCAAGAAGGGGCAAGTACTAGGCGGTGTCACAGTAAATCTAACCGATGCATTCTTTAATGACCCCAAATCGACGAGTTTGAATTATGTTATCCCTGTAGTGATGACCAATGTTAAGAACGCAGACTCTATTTTGGTAGGGAAACCTTTAGTTCATGCCCCCAATCGTATAAACAAGGACGATTGGGATGTTAAACCTAAAGACTACGTTCTTTATGCTGTGAAGTACATTAGCAAGTATGATTCACACTACCTGCGACGGGGTATTGATACATATAGTGGTAATAAAACCGGTACAGAGGTTCGCCATGCTGCTTATGTAGAGAAAGACGAAACTATTGCCGGGTTCAGTACAGTAGGGCTGAATAAAGTGCAGTGGGCTCGTCCAACGCGCAACACTGCCGGAGAAATTATTGACAGCAAGTTACTGCTGACTTTTGACGAAAGTGGCAACTGTATCATTACTTCCAATTCTCAAGGTGTAGTAGCTAGCGGTAGTGGTAAGTTCGTTGTTAAAGGTGAGAAAAAAAGCTGGGGTAACGAAGACCGTGATGCACTTTATTTGGATTACACCATGGATTATGACGGTATTCATTGTGCTACTAAAGATACCTTAGTCGTACATTATCGTGGTGTGAAAGCTGAATGGTTCACTCCTTTGAAGAAATAATGATCAGGTTTCTTATTAAAAAAAGTATTTATATGAAACATACAAAAAATATTTTAGGAACAATGCTTTTAACGGCTGCTGCTGTTGCTGTCACTTCTTGTGTGGACGACAGCAAGTTGCTGTTTGCTTTTGAGAAGCCTGCCTCTATTGCAGGTATGGAATATCTCAACGAGTATGACGCATTGAAAACTTATGTAAACAGCAGTGCTAATCCCAACTTTAAGTTGGGAATTGCACTGACTGCTGATGACTATATTGCAGGTGGTTTGGTAACACGTCTAGCTAATTCTAACTTCCAGGAAATGACGGCTGGAAACGCTATGAAATATGCTTCGTGCGTGGCAGATGACGGCACGATGAATTTTGGAACCGTAGAGAAATTTGTCGCTGCTGCTAAAGCAGGAGGACTTACCATTTATGGACATACATTAGCTTGGCATGCACAACAGAATAATAAGTATTTAAATTCGCTGATTAAAGATAAGGAGTTGCCTCCATCTCAGGGTGTAGGAAACTGTTTGCATATTAAAACCTCAGAGGCTAAGACAAATCCTTGGGATTGGCAAATTTTATACGATTTGGCTTCTCCTCTTCTAGCAGGGAAGACTTATTCATTTTCTATGCGTACAAAAGCCTCAGCAGCCACTACGTTCCCACTGTGGATAGAAACTCCCAATGCCGGTAATACGAATTACGGATTACCTCAGATCTCTGTAGGAACTACGTGGAGTGTGATAAGTTTTGAGTTTACATCTAGTAGCGATTGTTCACGCTTGTTGTTTAGCTTTGGAAAATTTGGCGGTGATCTTTACTTTGACGATATAGTGCTTGTTGAGAAAGGTGATAGTCATAACATGTTTAGTAATGGAACTTTCGAAGAGGGTGATCTTCCTTCAAAGTGGAGCAAACCTGGTTGGCATAGTTATACTTATGGGATTGAACCGTCGCCTGGCGATGCTGCAGCAGAGGTTGAACAAGAAAAAAAGGTCAGAACCTATCAAGATGGTCCGTTCCCGTTTTACGCAATGGGGTGTGAACCTCCTGTTGTAGATGGCTATATACACTTTGTACCTACAGGTAGTTGGTCTCAATTTTTTATTCTTCCTAGTAGCGAAAATACACTTGAAGAAGGAAATTATGTTCTTTATCTAGACATTAAGTCTTCTAAAGATGCTTCTGGTGTACAACTGACTATGCAGAATGGATGGGGAGGAACTGCTCAGCAAATAACAGTCACTGTGCCCATCAAAGAGGGTAATCATATAGTTAAATTGAATCTCCCTAATGTTGCGGGTGGTAATTATGATGTTATCTTTAAACCACAGACTACTGATGCTATACTTGATATTAAATCAGTTAAGATATATAAGGTCGTGAAGTTAAATTCCATTCCTCTTACTCCTGCAGAGAAAAAAGACACGCTTACATGGGCCATGAACAACTGGATAAACGGAATGATGAAAGCTACTGGTGGTTATGTTACTGCATGGGATGTCGTGAATGAAGCGATTGCTGGTGGAGGTGATGACGGCGAAGGTTTTTATCCTTTGCAGTCAGCGACTAATGTTAGTGCAGATGATGCTAAGAACAATTTCTACTGGCAAGACTATTTAGGTAGCGAAGACTACGTGCGTATTGCTGTGGCTGCTGCTCGCAAACATTATGCCGAGAATGGTGGCACTAATCCTTTGAGACTCTTTGTCAATGATTACAATTTGGAATCAGATTGGGATGACAACAAAAAGGTCAAGAGTTTGGTACACTGGATTGAGAAATGGGAAGCTGATGGTGTGACGAAAATTGATGGTATCGGAACGCAGATGCACGTGAGCTGTCATGCCAATTCCGAGACACAGAAAGGCAAAGAGGATCATGTGGTGAAGATGTTTGAAATCTTGGCAGAGAGTGGAAAACTCGTGAAGATTACCGAACTTGATATGGGTTATGTTGATGAGGAAGGCAATAGTGTGAAGACTGCGGACATGACCGAAGCACAACATAAGGCGATGTCTGAATACTACAAGTTCATTGTGAAAAAGTACTTCGAGATTATTCCTGCTGCTCAGCAATATGGTATTACTCAGTGGTGTATCACCGATAGTCCTACTGGATCTGGTTGGCGCGGTGGTGAACCGGTAGGTCTCTGGGATGCAAACTACAACCGTAAACATACCTATGCTGGATTTGCAGACGGATTAGCAGGTAAGTAAGCCTCTCTAAATGATTGTCCGCATCACGCCGTAATCTGTGTTTCCATCTGTGTCGGAAACAGTAGGATAATACAGTTTATTGGATGTCATGCGGACAATTAATAAAGCGAGCTTCTGTAAAAGGAAGATATGCAAAAAAAAACCTTTTAAAAACTATAAAATGAAACACTTGTTTAAGTTTTCCGTCTGTGCATTGACATTTGCCATGAGCACAGCTACCGGAACTGCACAAAATAGCGGAACGGGATTGAAGGATGCTTATAAAGATTACTTCTCTATCGGTGTGGCTGTTAATATGCGCAACATTACGACACCCGAACAAATAGCGATCATTAAAAAAGACTTTAATAGTATTACGGCGGAAAACGATATGAAGCCCCAACCCACTGAACCTGCTTATGGGCAGTTTAACTGGGAAAATGCTGATAAAATTGCAGACTTCTGCCGCAGTAACGGAATCAAACTCCGTGGACACTGTTTGATATGGCACTCTCAAATAGGACAATGGATGTATCAGGACGAAAAAGGAAATCCTGTGTCGAAAGAAAAATTGTTCGCCAACATGAAGCATCATATTACAGCTATCATGGAACGTTACAAAGATGTCGTATATGCCTGGGATGTGGTGAACGAAGCTATCTCTGATGGTGGATGGCAGGGTAGTAGACCGGGTATGGGACAGCAGTCTGGTCCATATCGCAATTCGCCTCTTTATCAGATAGCGGGTGACGAGTTTATTAAGAAAGCCTTTATATATGCTCGTGAAGTTGATCCTGATGTGTTACTCTTTTACAACGATTATAATGCGGCCGACCCTGGTAAGAGGGACCGTATTTACAACATGGTTAAAGCCATGAAAGAAGAGGGCGTGCTCATCGATGGTATTGGTATGCAGGGACATTACAATATCTATGGTCCGAGTATGGAAGATGTGGATGCCGCATTGACAAAGTATTCTACGATAGTGAAGCATATCCATATTACCGAGTTGGACATTCGTGCCAACGAGGAGATGGGAGGTCAACTTAACTTTAGCCGGGAAGCTGGTAATATCAGTCCGGTAGTGAAAACACTTCAGGAAGATCAATATGCGCGTCTGTTCCGTGTTCTTCGTAAGCATAAAGATGTGGTGGATAATGTCACTTTCTGGAATCTTTCAGATCGCGATTCATGGCTTGGTGCACGCAACTATCCCCTTCCTTATGACGAGAATTACAAGCCAAAACCCGTTTATAATATAATCAAGGATTTTGATCCGGCACTTGACGTTGCTGAAGTGAAAGAGGATTTCCGTCCTTCCACGCTTAACCAGCCCGGACAACAGTACCCGATGGTTAATTCGCAAGGATATGCACGTTTCCGTGTAGTTGCTCCTGATGCCAAATCTGTTATCGTCAGTCTCGGATTAGGCGGCCGTGGCGGCACAGTGCTTCGTAAAGACAAGGAAGGAGTATGGGTCGGAACTACAGATGGTCCAATGGATGAAGGATTTCATTATTATCACCTTACTATTGATGGCGGCGTATTTAACGATCCGGGTACCCTAAATTATTACGGCTCTTGTCGGTGGGAGAGCGGTATCGAGATTCCGGCTCATGATAGTGATTTCTATGCAATGAAGCAGGTGCCTCATGGAAATGTTCAGCAAGTTTATTTCTATTCTAAGAGTACAAACACTCATCGTCGTGCGTTTGTCTATACACCTCCTACTTACGGTAAAGACAAGAAGAAATATCCTGTTCTCTACTTGCAGCACGGATGGGGAGAAGATGAAACGGCATGGTCCAATCAAGGAAACGCAAATTTAATAATGGATAATCTGATTGCCGAAGGCAAGATTGCTCCGTTCATCATCGTAATGACGTATGGCATGACGAATGATATTAAATTTGGACGTCTAAATGAATTTACCGCCAAAGAATTTGAAACAGTATTGGTGGACGAGTTGATTCCTTATATTGATAGTAATTTTCGTACGCTGGCCGACAAGAAACACCGTGCCATGGCAGGGCTTTCTATGGGAGGCTTTGAAACGAAATTGATAACCTTGCGACGACCGGAGATATTTAACTATTACGGACTGTTGAGCGGAGGTACATATGCACCAAGCGACATCAAAGACCAGAATCAGGTGAAATCTATCTTTATCAGTTGTGGTAGTAAAGAGAATCCAGATGGTGTGACTAAGGCGGTGAACGATCTTAAGGCTGCCGGATTAAAGGCGACATCTTATGTTTCTCCTGGTACAGCTCATGAATTCCTGACTTGGCGTAGAAGCCTATATCATATGGCGCAAGAGCTTTTCAAATAAGATATGAACCCAATGAAATTTGGATTATTGTATTTCATTGGGCTCACAATAAAGAAAGTATTTAATTTAAAGGTTAAAACATAATATATTATTTGTGCTTTTTATACTTGGCCTGCACTGTCTGTGAAGATCGTGCAGGTTTTTCTATTTCAGGTGCTCTTCCATATATTTTGTTGGAGGAACACCGTAAAGCTCTTTGAAAGCAGTTGAGAAAATAGTGGGATTCGCAAAACCAGTTAAGTCAGATATTTCTGCCATCGTATAACGCTTTTGAGTAAGTAAAATGGCAGCTTGCTTTAAGCGGGTATTGCGAATGAAATCTCTAGTAGTCTGATTGGTAAGCTCTTTGAGTTTACGATGTAAATGTACTCTACTTATGCCAATCTCACTGGCAATTAATTCTACTGTTAGATTAGGATTACTCAAGTTCTTATTAATCGCATTCATAACACGCTCCATCAATTTTTCGTCGGGAGACTGTAACTTAATCTCCTCCATCTTATCTTCGTGATCTTGATTACCACTGAAAGTATTGCGCAATCTTTCTCGGCTATTGATCAGGTTTTGTACTGTTTTTCTGAGAATTTCAATATGGAAAGGTTTAGTCAGATAAGCATCTGCACCAACTTCCAAGCCTTCAATATTATCTTCTTCTCTTGTTTTTGCAGTCAGCAAAATAATGGGAATATGGTTTAAATTTACATTTTGTTTTATTTTCTTGCATAGTGTCAAACCGTCCATTTCAGGCATCATTATATCACTGATGACTACATCCGGTTTGCGTTTGAAAAGCATATCCAAAGCTTCTTTTCCGTTACAGCTTTCCAATATGTGATAATCGGCAAAAAGTTCTTGCTTGATGTATCTGCGAATTTCTTCATCATCTTCTACTATCAATACGCGATATTTTGTTTTTTTGCGAACTTTGAGTTCTTCTTCATCTCCACTCTCTTCTATAGCTGGTATTGTCTCCGCAGGTGTATATGCGAGCTCATTATCAGTAGAATTATCTAGCTCTTCTTGTTTTAAATGGCTGCAACCCATAGGCAGGCGAATGACAAAGCGGCTACCAATACCTTCCGGATTGTTTTCTGCGTGAATATGTCCGTGATGTAATTCAACTAATGAGCGAGTAAGGTGCAGGCCAATACCTGTGCCTATGTTTGAGTTATTTAAATGATTGCGTATTTGATAGAATCGTTCAAATATGTGCTCAATTTCTTCTGGTGCAATTCCGATACCTGTGTCGGCAATTATAATTTCGGCATAATTGCTTAAAGTAGTTTCTGTATCTTCGCTATGGCCAGATTTGAGGTATATATCAACACGTCCACCTTCCGGAGTAAATTTAAAGGCATTTGAAAGAATGTTTAAGATCACTTTATCAAAGTTTGTAGGATCAATCCATAAACCAAATGTATTGAAAGTTTCATGATGAAAGGTCAATGAAATATGTTTGTTGACTGTTTGCCCAGCAAAAGTATTGCATAGCTCCTGAATGAATGCCACCATATCTATTTCTCGAAACATAAGAGACATTTGTCCTTTATCAATTTTACGGATATCCATTAACTGATTGATGAGTCGAAGAATGCGTTCCGCATTTCTATAAATCGTATGATATGTTTTCTGTCTTGAAGGATCGCCGTCAGTAGAGATCAGTTTCTGAAGAGGACTAATAATAAGGGACATTGGCGTGCGAATTTCATGTGAAATATTCATGAAAAATTGCAATTTGGCTTCGTTGATTTGCTCTGCATGGATGTGTTGTAACATTTCTTGTTTGGTGCGGTATCGATGTTTGGCTTGCACTATAATAAACCAGATTGTTCCGCCCGTCAACAAAGCATAAATAAGTTTGGCCCACCAAGAAGCCCACCAGGCCGGATGAATATATATTGTGATTTCTTTCACGTCTGAATCGACCATGTAATCTTGTACTTTCACCTTGAAGTGATAGGTTCCTGGCGACAGATTACTGAATGAGACTCTATTATTACCAATTGGTAAACTAACCCAATTGTTATCATTCATTGTATATAAATAAGTTATACGCTCGGGATTATTCATTTCTAGTGTGGAGAATTCTATAGTGAATGAATTATCATTGTGCGAAAGGTCAAATCTTGTGGCTTCAAATACCGGTTCATTAATAATTTCTCTTCCTCCGGATAATACACCTTGTCTTACCGGTTGATTATGTAAATAGAAGTCAGTGATGCGTATATTCCACTTTTTGGCGGGGTTAGTAATCTCTTGAGGGTTGAAATAGGTAATACCATCTGTTCCTCCAAACCAGATTATTCCATTAGCGTCTTTGAATGAGGCGTTCTTACTAAATTCATTCCCCTGCAATCCATCACCTACAAAATAATTGATAAATTTATGGCTGCTTCGGTTATACTGTGAAATGCCGGCATTTGTACTTATCCATAAATTATCTTGTTCATCGCCAACAATAGCATAAACAGCATCACTGGGTAGCCCATTCTCTGTGGTGGATGTTACTAATTGTTGATTCTTTGGATTCCAACTAGATAATCCATCGGAAGTTCCTATCCAAATAATGCCTTTTTTATCTTCATAAATGGAAAATACGATGCGACGAGTAAGCACCTTTTTAGTTATAAACTCATCTGAGTTTAAGTTGATGCAATATACACCATCGTAAGTGCCTGTGTAGAGTTTATTGTCCTTAGAATAAAGCAAACAGTTAATCCATTTGTTGTTCTTGTTGGCTTTTTCGGGATACTTGAGTTTGTTCGTTTTGAGCTCATAATAGTACAGACCAGCTCCCATAGTAGCTATCCAAAGCCTTTTATTTTTGTCTTCAACAAAATCATATACACGTTGAACTCTATTCCCTTCTTGATCCAGCAGCTCTTTTAAATAAATGCAACGGCCTGTTTCACGATCAAGTCTGCACATTCCTTTAGTAAAAGAACCGATCCACATATTTCGTTCGGAATCTTCATAGAGTCCGAATACAGTAGACGGTACATTCTCTTCACTATCTGTATCTGCCGGATAGAAATGTTTTTTTTGTTTTAGTTCTTGTGTAATACCATATATGCCATCATTGTCTGTCCCTACCCACAAGGTACCTTCATGGTCACGGCAAAGAGACGTGACACTATTTGAACCGATGATATTTTTATCTATGGCCTTATTTCCAATATACTTGAAACTATTAGGTTGTGCGGGAATCATCATTACCCCTTTTTGATAGATGGCGAGCCAGAAATTACCGGTATTGTCTTTTAGAATAGAGTGTACTTTTGATTTGTTGGAATCAAAATAACTATTGTCAAATGGTGCATCCGTTATCTTCTGCTGTTTAATGTTATACACTTTCATTCCTTTCCCATCTGTTCCAATGTATAACTCATTTTGGTTGTCCGGGTATAGCGATTTTATAGGTAAGTTCTGTTTTCCTTTGTATGGAATGGGTTTAAATGAATCACTTAATTGATCATATACAAAAAGCCCTTTACCCATTGTACCTACATATATATTGCCATTCAGATCTTCGCAGAAATCAACTATAGTTATTCCCTTTTCATCTTTTAAATAATGAGTCACTTTCTTCTTATCCGATATTTTGTATATGCCATTTTCTCCTTTAGTTATCCATATATTCCGCTTTTTATCTTCAATCATATAATCTGTTGAGGTGGTAGCTATGGGCAAATTGAGCATTTTCACAACCAGTTTTTCTTTCTTTATAATCAGTTTACATAAAATATTTCCTGATACCCATATTTCTCCATTTTGTCGTTCTAAAATGGCAATAATGTTGCTGTCAAACAGATCCCCGTTTTCCCATCTGGCTTGCGGTGTAAAACGATCAGTTGCCGGATCGTACATTTGAATACCAGTATAAGTACCGATAATCAGGTTTCCTTTACTGTCTTCAAACAGCGTGCGAACATAGTTGTGACAGAGTGAATGCTCGTCATCCTTCTTGTGTTTGTAAACGGTAAATTTGACTCCATCGTATTTGTTCAGTCCATCTTCGGTGGCAATCCATATCATACCATTTCTATCTTGATATATTTTGTTGATCAAGCTGCTTGACAATTTACTATTCGTGGTGAACAATTGGCACGACTGACCAAAAGTAGTGATTGAAAAGAATAGAATAAAGAAGATACTTAATGTGTTTCTCATATTGATAATACTGTTTGTTACTGCAAAATTAAGCATATTTTCAAATAAAAAAAGGATTGTCTCTGCTAATGTAACAGAGAAACCGTATGTTGTAACATCTTCAAAAGGTTATGTAACATAATGTGGCTGATAAGTCGAAACAGTACACTAATATTGTTGCTGTAAAGAATGGAAGAAGAACACATTTATTTCCTGCCCATTCATTTACTTAAATTGCCATAACCATAGGTCAGTAAACTAATTGTGTTATATAATACTTAATCTAATATGAAGATCAACAGATGTCAAATACGTCTTTTTACTATCGGATTTATTGGTTACATAGTATTAAGTGGATTTCAGAAAGAGACAGTCTACATGAAGGAAAATCACTTGATAGTGAATGATTCTGACTATTTTGAGACGCGTGGATTAAACTATTTTGTTTTCAGTAACATATATGATGCTACTTTCGATGATTCGAAAATCAGTGCTGTAGAGATCATACATCATGGAATTCGTACCGCAACGAATGGTGACGTGCGATTGAATCCCACTCCCGGACAATGGGATAAGCTGCCTCGATTCATTGATCGTAAGGTTGATCAAAAAAATAAGAGAATTGAGGTTTCATTAAGCTACCCAGAATATGCATTTGATTATAAATTGGTTGCAGAAGCTAAGGATGGAGGCCTATATCTTAGCGTATATACGGAGAAAGCATTACCTGATAAATTGTGTGGCATTGCCGGACTTAATCTCGAATTTGTGCCTCCAGTGTTTTGGGGACACTCATACATACTTGATGACATACACGGTTTGTTTCCAACTTCTCCGGCAGATTTCATGACCACTATTCAAGGAATTGTGGAGCCGGAACCGATAGCAACCGGTCGCAAAATAGAAATAGCGCCCGATGATCCTGAAAAACACGTGTCTATACGTACAACAGATGGTAATACCCTCATGTTATTTGACGGACGTAACAAACAACAAAATGGAAATTTTGTGGTTCGAACATTACTTCCGGGAAAGAAGACGGGAAAAATTGCCGAATGGTTTATTCAGGCTGAAACGGATACCCAGTGGATACGCAAACCGCTTGTTGCTTATTCTCAGGTGGGATATCATCCGGCTCAAAAGAAGATGGCTGTAATTGAACTGGATAAAAATGATGAAGTATCCCATGAAGTCACATTGTTGAAAGTAGGCAGCGACGGAAGGCTGACGAAGGTATTATCAGCAATGCCTGCAGATTGGGGAATCTATACCCGTTATAAGTATAAACAATTTGACTTTACTGCAATAAATGAACCGGGTATCTATGTTTTGGAATATAATAAACTGCGTACCGCTCCTTTTCCTATTGGAAAAAATGTATTTCAAAAAGCATGGTTCCCCACGTTAGACGTATTCTTTCCTGTCCAAATGGATCACATGTGTGTTCGAGAAGCCTATCGAATCTGGCATGGAACGCCACATCTCGACGATGCCTTGCAAGCACCCCTTAACCGTAATCATTGGGATGGATGGCACCAAGGACCTACTACCGACAATAAATATAAGCCGCTGGAACACATTGAAGGTTTAAATGTAGGAGGGTGGTTTGATGCGGGCGACTTTGACATCCAAACACCTTCTCAGCAATCTGTAGTTCAGACTTTTGCCGATCTTTGGTCAAACTTTAGAGTTTCTCGCGATCAAACAAGCATCAATCAACAAACCCGTTACACAGAAATACATGTTCCCGATGGTAAGCCTGATTTGTTGCAGCAATTGGAACACGGAGTTTTGCAACTAATAGGACAGGTTAATGCTGTAGGATATGCGATACCAGGCATTACCGAATCACATTTGTATCAGTACAGACATTTGGGTGATGCAGTGAATAAAACGGATAATAAGGTATATAATGCCAATTTAGATAGTTTGCAAACCGACGGACCAACCAGCGGTACCTTTGATGATCGTTGGGCATTTACTAATAGAAATCCGTATCTGAATTATGGTACAGCTATTTCTTTGGCAGCTGCAGCCCGTTGTTTGAAAGAGTATAATCCACAATTAAGCATGGAAGCCTCCAGAGTCGCTCAGTTTATTTGGAAAGACGAACATTCACGTCCCACTCCCGAAAAGATTGAATTTGGCGGGCGGAGTTTTAATAGTGCTGATTTCATGAATAGCGTGGAATGCAGAGCCGCTTTTGAGCTTTGGCGTACAGTAGGTGATACTGTCTATAAAAACAGAATGCAAAAACTATTCCCGATTCTTTTGACGCAATTTGATAGAAACGTTTCTGTCATTGCAAGAATATTACCTTTTCTGGATAATCAGATAAAGAAACAGGTGGAACCTATGGTGCAAGCGTATGTCAAACAAGTGACAGAACAAAATAAAGAAAACCCGTTTGGAGTTCAAATCAGTCGTTTCTCTTGGGCGGGAAATCACGGAATTGTTCAAGAAGCCATTAACGCTTACCAACTTCATCTGCTATATCCTGATATCGTTAAACCAGATTTGATTTACCGAAGCCTTGATTATCTTTTCGGATGTCATCCTTTTCATAATCTTTCGTTTGTGTCGGGTGTTGGAGCACAGCCCAAGAAAGTGGCATACGGCAATAACCGGGCCGATTATTCCTTTATTCCCGGTGGAGTTGTGCCCGGAATACGTATTGTAAAGCCCGACTTTCCTGAAAATAGAGATGATTATCCCTTCTTGTGGAGCGAAAACGAATACGTTATCGATTTGGCGGCCAGTTATATTTATTTGGTGAATGCAGCAGATCATCTATTAAACAATAGCGGCAAATAGTTATGCAGTCTATTTTATAAATTATACCAAACTCAAAATTAAGTATGGAAAAAAGATTAATTCTTTTAGTAACGTTTCTCTCGGTGGTCATGATTGCTATGGCTCAACCTGTTTCTGACAGTGATACTTCAGGGAGTGTACGTTCAGTGTATTGTGTCAGAGGTGCACAATACCCTCGGATTACACCGGATCATCGTGCTCAGTTTAAAGTAGTAGCCCCTGAAGCTAAATTGGTGCAAATTGATTTAGGCAAAAAATACGATTTGGTTCGTAACGAAAAAGGTGAGTGGTTGGGTACCACTGAACCGTTAGGCCCGGGATTTCATTATTACTTTCTCATTGTTGATGGCGTACGTGTGGCCGATCCTTCCAGTGAGTCTTTCTATGGTTGCAGTATGCACACCAGTGGCATAGAGATACCTTATGCCAAAGATGTGCTTCAATATGAACTGGCCGATGTACCTCACGGTGAAGTTCGTATGAAGAGATATTTTTCTAAAACGGCCAATGCCTGGAGACGCATGTTTGTTTATACTCCTCCCTGCTACGAAAAGAGCGAAAAGGAATATCCGGTGCTGTATCTTCAACACGGTGGCGGTGAAGATGAAAGAGGATGGGCGTTGCAAGGCCGTACCGATATCATTCTCGACAACCTTATTGCTCAACAAAAAGCAGTTCCTATGGTCATTGTAATGTGCGATGGTAATTCTCAAGATTTCACGGCGGAACTTTTAAATGATTGTATTCCTTTTGTAGAAGAAAACTATCGCGTGAAGAAAGATCGCTCTCATCGTGCTTTAGCCGGACTTTCCATGGGAGGTATTCACACATTAAATACCGCTATTCCTCATCCTGAACTGTTTGCTTACGTTGGTGTCTTTAGCTCCGGATGGTGGGCAAAGGCTCCTATGCCCGGCTTAATGAAGATGGATACGGAAACATATTATTCACTTCTTCAGGAGAAAAAGGATGAATATAATGCTAGTTTTAAAGAATTCTGGATATCCATGGGAGGGAAAGAAGACATTGCTTACGAAAACTGTCGGATCATGAGAGAACGTTTTGATAAGATAGGCATCAAATATACGTATTATGAAACCAATGGAGGACATACATGGCCTGTGTGGCGTGAAAGCCTTTATCAGTTTGCTCCGCTTTTATTTAAATAAAAAACCTTCTATATGAATACTAGAAAAATTTGGTTAACCTTTGTATTATGCCTGATGGTTCATTTGTCGGGAGCTCAGAATCCCATTATCCGGCATCAATTCTCGGCCGACCCTACGGCAAGAGTTTTTGATGGAAAAGTATATGTTTACCCGTCGCACGACATTCCCAGTCCCGTTGAACGGTTAAAGGAATGGTTTTGCATGGCAGATTATCACGTGTTTTCTTCCAACAATCTTGTTGATTGGGAAGATCACGGAGTTATTCTTAGTCAGGAAAATGTTCCTTGGGTGAATGCGGAGTCATATTCCATGTGGGCTCCTGACTGTGTCTTTGCCAACGGAAAATATTATTTCTATTTTCCAGCGTCTTCAAAAGGAGAAAATCAGCGAGGGTTCAAAGTTGGCGTAGCCGTTGCCGATAAACCTACCGGTCCTTTTACCCCATTGGCTGAACCGATTAAAGGCATTAATGGCATAGACCCTTGCGTGCTGATTGATAAAAATGGTGAGGCTTATATTTATTGGTCAGGAAGAGGAATGTATGTTGCGCGCTTGAAGAGCAACATGACAGAACTGGCTTCGGAACCTGTACAGATTAAAAATTTGCCCGAAGGTTTTATGGAAGGCCCTTTTGCCTTTGAAAGGAACGGAAAGTATTATTTCACTTTCCCGTGGGTGCAAGATAAAACCGAGACGTTGGCCTATGCCATGGGCGACAGTCCGATGGGACCGTTTGAATTCAAAGGGCTGATTATGGATCAGTCGGCCACGGGCTGCTGGACCAATCATCATTCTTTAGTAGAATACAACAAACAATGGTATTTGTTTTACCATCACAACGATTATTCTCCTGCTTTTGATAAGAATAGATCCGTACGCGTTGATTCTCTTTCTTTCAACGCAGACGGAACGATCAAGAAGGTAGTGCCTACTTTACGCGGAGTGGGACTCACGACTGCAAGCAGTAAAATTCAATTAGACAGGTATAGTCAAATCAGCAACCAGGGTGCAGCGATTGCTTTCGTTGATGAAAACAATAAATTTGAAGGATGGAAAGCCGTCTTTACTAAGCCCGGAGCTTGGTTGCGATATAACAGAGTCGACTTTGGCGACGGTGGTTATCGGAAAATGCAAATGAGAGTAAACTCCTCTACCGGGGGTGTGGTTGAAATAAGAACGGCAGATAAGGCTGCCAAATTGCTTGCCAGTCTGGTTGTTCCGAAGTCCGACGGATGGATTGAAAAGGAGTATGATCTAAAACTTGCTTTACGAAACGTGCACGACTTATCAGTCAGTTTGAAAGGAGAAGGACAAGTTGAAATAGACTGGATGCGCTTTGGTCAAAACGCCGGTGAGTTTGCCGTACAAAGTAGGGCTTCCATAAAACCATGGGAGCAGGGAGCCTTCGAAACCCGTAAATACCGAAATTTATTTGCTGAGGCCGGATACAAACAAGCCGATATTGATGCCAAATTAAAGTCGATATTCAATGACCTTTTTTACGGGGCCAATAAAGTTTATTTTGAGACAAATGATTCAATGGCCTACATTAGTGATATAAAAAACCACGATGTGCGCACCGAAGGTATGTCTTACGGATTGATGATTGCCGTACAGTTTAACCGAAAAGATATTTTTGATCGTTTGTGGCGTTGGTGCAAAAAATATATGCAACACCAAGAAGGTCCGCTCGAAGGCTATTTCGCCTGGAGTTGCAAGACCGACGGTACGCGTAATGCTCAGGGACCGGCTTCCGATGGCGAGTTATATTACGTCACTTCGTTGATTTTCGCTTCCAACAGTTGGGGCAATGACTCGGACATTAATTACTTAGGAGAGGCACAACACATCCTCAACTGTTCCATGAAGAAAGACGGAACCAATCGGGTTATGCCTCTTATTAATATGGAGCACAAGTTAATAACCTTTGTTCCCGATACTTTTGGAGGACGATTTACCGACCCTTCTTATCACGTTCCTGCCTTTTATGAAGTGTGGGCCCGCTGGGCAAACGACGGAAGAGCCGACTTCTGGAGAGAATGTGCCGCGCGTAGCCGAGAATATTTGCATAAAAGTATTCATCCGGTAACGGGACTCAATCCCGATTACAACAACTACGATGGCAGCCTTCTTAACATGAAACGTGGAATTATAGGCGATGCTTTCCGCTTTGACTCGTGGCGTGTTCCGATGAACATCGCTTTGGATTATTCGTGGGCTTGTGCCGATAAAGAATGGCAGCAGGGTTACGGCAATAAAATTCAAAACTTCTTGTACAGTCAAGGTATTGATACATTTGTAGATCAATACAATGTAGATGGGACAACTGTTGCAGAAATACTAGACGCAGGAGGGTATAAACAGTTAAGACATTCTCTGGGACTGGTTGCCACTGCCGCAGCAGCTTCGCTGGTTACTACGCACACAAAGAGTTATGAGTTTGTTGATAAATTGTGGAATGCCAAACATGAACCTTACGAAGACGGGTATTTTGATGCCTACTACGATGGTTTGTTGCGTTTGTTTGCTTTCATGCATTTGAGTGGAAACTACCGCATTATTTTCCCCCAATGAGTTTATAGATTAAGAGGTGAGCATTTGCCCACCTCTTAATCTATATATAACAAATGTTGATTGTTACTTCTTGGCTACACCCTCTTTGGTTTGATTTACATAAATCATCTTACCATCGGGTGCATACTGCAATTCATCCACACACACACTGCGCCTTCCTATTGCTCCGGCACGTCCGTTAATGGTCAACGTTGCATTGTGATAAAACAAATACCATTTCTTATTAAATTCAATGATTCCCGGGTGAATCGTAAAGCTGTTTTCAGCCATTCCGGTTAGCTCACCTTGTGGAGTCCAAGGGCCTTTCATGGAAGAAGCCGTAGCATAAGCAATGGTTTCCTTGCCTTTTCCCATTGAAGCGTAAGTGAGGTAATACATGTCGCCACGTTTGTGCAACCACGGTCCCTCAACATATCTGGGCACATTAATCACTTCAATATCACCATCCAGCTCAATCATGTTGCTTTTTAATTTGGCAAGAAAACAAGTTCCGTTGCCCCAGCATAACCACGCTTGCCCGTCATCATCAATCAGTACGGTAGGATCAATATCATTCCACCAGCCGCGTGCACCGTTTGAAGTCATATCATCGGTCACCAAAGGCTTGCCAATGGCATCAACAAAAGGACCGGTAGGACTATCGCTCACCGCAACTCCCACCGTTTTACTGTTATAAGGAGCACCTGCCTGAACGGTTGTATAATAATAGAACTTACCGTTTCTCTCCACTACCTGCGACGCCCAAGCTTCGCCCACTGCCCACTTAAAATCTGTCGGCTTCAAAACCGATCCGTGGTCCGTCCAGTTTTGCATATCGTCTGTTGAATAACAAAGCCATTCGGTAATGTTAAACTCCTGTCCGCCCGAGGCCGTATCTTGTCCGTCCCTATACTCATCGTGCCCTACGTATAAATAGAGTCGCCCGTTGTGTACCATCGGGGCAGGATCTGCCGTAAATTTGTTTTTAATTAAAGGATTGCCTGTGTTTTTAAATACAGGAAGACTGTTTTGTGCACTGCAACTCATCAATATGAGTATGGCATTGACTAGAAATAAGTTGATTCGTTTCATAAAATATTATGTTTATGGTTCACTGGAACAAATATAGGTTCTTTGTGATTCATAAACCCCTTTTGAATGATACGGATATGTTTGTACATGTAACATCCTGCCTTTTTTTTATCCCATCAGACACTTTATCTCTTCGTTCACGCTGTGCTTATTCATTTTCTCATGCAAACTAAGTGATTTCTCCTTTATTGACAGTTCGTCCCCGCTACCCGTGACGAATGGCACCGCTAGCGGGGACGTAAGGCACTGCATGCTGTGACGAATGGTTTCCATACCTGTGACGAACTAATGATAAGGAGCAATCAACTTAGTTTGTGCTAAAAGAGAGATTAGGGAATGCTTTATTTTTAAATAGGAAGTGCTGGGTAAAAGAAGAGATTGTATCTTTGCCGGGAATTTAAATCAGATGGTTGGTCTAAAGATTGTTTCATTTTAAAATATAGAATATATGTTCAGAGAGATGCGCCGTAAGAAACAGTTGTTGTCGGCTGCCGACACAATAGCCGTACTAAACCGCATGACATCCGGAGTGCTGGCACTCTTGGGTGATAACGATTACCCGTATGCAGTGCCCATTAGCTATGTGTATCACGAAAATACCCTATACTTTCACAGTGCGTTGGCCGGTCACAAGGTCGATGCCATTGCTCAAAACAGCAAAGCCTCTTTTTGTGTCATTGAGCAAGACCAGATTGTGCCCGAAGAGTACACCACGTATTTCAGAAGCGCCATTGCCTTTGGAAAAATAAGCATGGTGAATGACGATGTTGAAAAACGAACAGCCATTGAACTACTGGCCGAAAAATATTCTCCGGCGCAGGAAGAAGGGCGTTTGAAGGAGATAGAAAAAGGATTTCATCACATGTGCGTGATCAAACTCGACATAGAACACCTAACCGGTAAAGAAGCCGTGGAACTGGTTCGTGCCGGTAGACAAAAATAAGAAAGGCTATGGATTTATTTTAAGCTCTTCTTGAAATGAACCAAGGTCAGTAAATCGAGCATTGCTTCATCGTTATGCACATCAATAGTCAGAGGAATTAATTTCCCTATGCTTTTGGCTTGTGCAAGTTGCTGTTTGAGAGAGTCGGCAATATTTAGCGCATCGATGCTTTCCAAGTGTTTTTCGGTGAAATAAAAGCTGGTTTTGAAATAGTGTTCCCAAATGGAAAGCCAAAAAACGGTCTTCTTCTTGTTAACCACCTTGCAAAGCCATGCTTTTCCGTCGTTATAGTATCGCCATTCCATGGCTAAGCCGCCAGTTGGGGAGGTGATGTTTTGAACGAATTCCTGAAATAAATTGTAATTTGTTTCGCCTAAAGCGTTTCGCAATACTTCCTCGGAAGGAAATATATCGGGATCTCTTAATAACATTTGTGTTTCCATAAAGATGATTCTTTGTTTTTGACGTCTAAAGATAGTTTTTTTTCAATCAAATGATGTAGTATTTGCAATACATGTTTAATAGTGATTTGACACTGTGTGCCAAGAATAAAAGTCAGACATATAAAAAGAACACGAATCCGACAATGAGTGTAAAGAACACAACTCCTCAAGAATTATGGTCGAGGCAACGCATTAGCAGTCTCGATGTGGATTATGACTTTTGGAACGCCAGGAGAGAGGTGATTCAATCATTTGCACAAATGAGTAAAAGTTGCATTTTTACGGTTGATGTTTTTAAAGGAAGATATGACTTTGCGTCCGATAACTTTTCGCAGCTCTTTGGATACGATCCGCAATGCATCAGCAACATCCGGCAGGAAGGGGACTTGCTGGAGGAAAGAATTCACCCTGACGACCGGGCGCAATTGCTTGACTATCAGGTGTAACGCGGGCTATGCATCAATTGGTGCTGACTTATTGCGGCTCTCCTAGTTTATTTATTGGTTCTGTGTAACACAGGCTAAGGTATATGTAACAGAACTCTTTTATGATGTGGATGATAAATCCCTATATTTGTACCACTTTATAATCTTGTTATCATTAAAATCATGAGAAAAATACATGTAATCGTCTTTTTGTTGTTTTTGGCTTTTGCCGCTCAGGCACAGAATTTAAAATTATGGTACAGCAAACCGGCACAACATTGGACTGAAGCTCTTCCTTTAGGGAATTCTCGTTTAGGGGTGATGGTTTTCGGGGGTACCTCGCGTGAGGAACTTCAGTTGAACGAGGAGACGTTTTGGTCGGGCGGACCTTACAATAACAATAATCCGAAAGGACGTGAGGCGCTTCCTAAAGTGCGCGAACTCGTTTTCCAAAATAAATTTGTTGAGGCGCAAAAGGTGATTGATGAGAATTTCTTCACTCCACAACACGGAATGCGCTACCTGACTTTGGGCAGTCTCTTTATTCATCAGCCCGGACATGAGCAGGCTCGTAACTATTACCGGGATTTAAATCTGGAGAATGCCACAGCTACTGTTCGCTATGAAGTGAATGGGGTTAATTATACTCGTACGGTGTTTTCTTCATTCTCGGATAATGTGATCATGGTTCGTCTGGAAGCAGATAAATCAAAGGCGTTGAGTTTTTCTCTTTCTTACGATTCTCCTTTGAAATCGGCCGTAACGGTGAAGGGGCGCAAGCTGTTGGTTCGATGTGAGGGAGCAGAACATGAGGGGATTCCTGCCGCAATGCATGCCGAATGCCGGGTTGAGGTTAAAACAGACGGTGTACAGAACACGGCCGATAAGCAGTTGGTCATTACGGATGCTACGACTGCTACGATATATATATCGGCCGCTACTAATTTTGTGAATTACCGTGATGTGAGCGCCGATGCTTCCAAACGAGCTGAGAATTATTTGAAAGCTGCTGTTCGTAAGCCTTACGAGACATCATTGGCAGCGCATGTTTCGCTTTATAAAAAGCAATTTGACAGGGTTTCTTTTTCTTTGCCTGCAACGGAACAGTCGCTGGCGGAAACGGATACGCGTGTGTTGAATTTCCACAAGGGGAATGATTTGAATCTGGCGGCTCTTCTGTTTCAGTACGGAAGGTATTTGTTGATTTCTTCTTCTCAACCGGGTGGACAGCCTGCTAACTTACAAGGAATTTGGAACAATAGTCCGTATGCACCGTGGGATAGTAAATATACGGTGAACATCAACGCGGAAATGAATTATTGGCCGGCGGAGGTAACAAACCTAAGCGAAACGCATGATCCTCTTTTTAAAATGATTGCCAAACTGGCCGTTGCAGGTAGTGAAACCGCCCGAGTTCTTTATGGTGCAAAAGGTTGGGTTACACATCATAATACGGACTTGTGGCGGGCTTGCGGCCCGGTCGACGGGGCTTTCTTTGGCATGTGGCCTAACGGTGGTGCATGGCTTACGCAACATTTGTTGCAGCATTATCTGTTTACAGGCGATAAAGGTTTTTTGAAGCAATATTATCCGGTATTTAAAGGTAGCGCTGATTTCTTTTTGAGCCATTTAGTGGAGCATCCTTCATACGGTTGGCTGGTGACGGCGCCTTCTATGTCGCCTGAGCACGGCTATCGTGGGGCCGGAACAACCATAACTGCCGGTTGTACAATGGATAATCAAATAGCTTTTGATGCTTTACATACAACGCTATTGGTGTCGCGAATTGTTGGCGGTAGCAAAGCTTACGAAGATTCTCTGCTGAAGGTGATTGCCAAACTGCCTCCTATGCAGATTGGGCAATACAATCAATTACAGGAATGGTTAGTCGATGCAGATGATCCCAAAGACGATCATCGTCACATTTCTCATCTGTATGGCTTGTATCCTAGCAACCAAATCACTCCTAACGTAAGTCCTGAATTATTTCAGGCGGCGAGAAATACTTTATTGCAACGGGGAGATATGGCTACCGGATGGAGCATCGGCTGGAAAATTAACTTCTGGGCTCGTATGCTCGACGGCAATCATGCGTATCGCATCATTAAGAATATGCTGACATTGCTTCCGAGTGATGCCGTTGCAAGGCAATATCCCAACGGTCGTACGTATCCTAATTTATTTGACGCTCATCCGCCTTTTCAAATTGACGGAAACTTTGGTTATACGGCTGGTGTAGCCGAAATGTTATTGCAAAGTCACGATGGAGCCGTTCACCTTTTGCCTGCCTTGCCCGAAGAGTGGAGTGAGGGAAATGTAAAAGGACTTGTGGCGCGTGGTGGTTTTGTGGTCGACATGGATTGGAAAGGTGCTCAATTACAGAAAGCGATGGTGCATTCACGATTGGGTGGTGTGCTTCGTATTCGGTCTTATGTTCCTTTAAAAGGTAATGGGTTGCAGGTTGCAACAGGCAGTTGTCCGAACTCGTTCTTGGTACCTGCCGATATTACAAAACCTTTGATTTCGAAAGAAATCACGCCGCAACAGCCGGTTTTATACCGTACGTATGAATATGATCTGATGACGGAAGCTGGCAAAGATTATGAACTGAAGTGTGCAGCTCAATGAATGAGTGAATAAAAAATACAATTAAATATTCTTTTTCAAAACTAATCAGTTATATTTGCAGCAACTAAAAAAAGTGGATGTTTAAATTTAATATGGATTTGGTGAAGTAAATAGCCTTGGCTTTTGCCAAGGTTATCCCTTAGGTTACTCCGGCATGTTTTGTCTGAGTTATTTTTGTGTACTTATATCATAACATTAATTTAAAATTAAACATCATGAATAATGATAGTAAATCAATTCACGAATTTGATTTCAATCTAATCTGCGAATATTTTTCTAGCCTCGAACGACAAGGACCTGGTAGTCCTGAGGTAACTGTCAAGGCATTAAGTTTCATAGATAATCTTTCCGATAAATCTTGTATTGCCGATATCGGTTGTGGTTCCGGAGGACAAACAATGGTTTTGGCGCAACATACGGCAGGCCGATTAACGGGTGTCGATTTGTTTCCTCTATTTATAGAATTATTTAATCAAAATGCATGCTTGTTAGGTCTGCAGGACCGGGTTCAGGGTGTTGTTGAATCGATGGATCAGCTCTCTTTCAAGGATGAAGAGTTGGATTTAATCTGGTCTGAGGGTGCCATTTATCATATTGGCTTTCAACGGGGACTGGCTGAATGGAAGCGTTTCCTGAAGACAGGGGGCTTTATTGCCGTAACTGAAGTTTCTTGGTTTACTGAGGAACGACCGTCTGAAATCAATGACTTCTGGTTAGATGCTTATCCGGAAATAGATACCATTCCGCGTAAAGTGGCTCAAATGCAGCAGACTGGTTATTTGCCTGTGGCAACGTTTGTTCTTCCGGAAAACTGTTGGACGGAGCATTTCTATGCACCGCAGGCCATTGCTCAGGAAAATTTTCTGAAGAAATACGCAGGTAATAGCACAGTTGAGAGTCTTATAGCTTCTCAACGTCACGAAGCGCAACTTTTTGATAAGTACAAGGCTTATTATGGTTGTGTGTTTTACATCGGAAAGAAACTTTAATCTGCTTTCAAACCATGGATAAGTTATCATTGTATGGCTGGAACGAAATTTTGTTCCGGCAAAAACAAATATCAGATTTTAGTAATCTGATGCATGGAAGGGTGTCTGTGACTCATAAAACATGTTACGAGGTTGTTTCTGAAAGTGGAAATTTTCTTTGTGAGCTCACCGGTAACATGCTTTATAGTCGCGATCCGGTGGATTATCCTTGCACGGGTGATTGGGTTCTTTTTCAATCCATCGATTCTCAGAAGGGGATTATCTTTGATATGCTTCCTCGATGTAAAGCTCTTTATCGGTTGAAAAGCGGTCAGGCTTCTCAGAAACAGGCTATCGCTTCTCATATAGATAAGGCGTTTATTGTACAAAGTCTGGATGAACACTTTAACGTAAGAAGAATAGAGCGTTTTATGCTGCAACTTTCAGAGGAAGGCATTTTGCCGGCTTTAATTTTAACGAAAACAGATTTAGGCTATAATGCTGATGATTTTGAAAGCAGGCTAAGGCATGTCTCAACTAAGATTCCCGTGTTTTGCACCAGTATTGAAATGCCTGAAACCATTGCTCGGTTGCGTGAGTTCATCTCTCAGGCTGAAACGGTTGTCTTTGTCGGAATGTCTGGTGTAGGAAAGAGCACTTTGATTAACGCGTTGTGCCAGCAATCTATTCTGGCAACGGCAGAAATCAGCGAAGCAACAGGGAAGGGTAGACATACTTCCACGCGCCGTGAAATGGTTCTGATGGATTCTGGCGGAGTGTTGATAGATACTCCGGGCGTAAAACTGTTCGGGGTGACGAATGATAATTCAGATTCTCTTTCGGGCTTGTTGGGTCTCAATGATTTTGCTCGAGAATGTAAATATGCCGATTGCCAGCACATTAATGAAAAGGGATGTGCGGTGATCAAAGCGGTTGAAGAAGGCGAAATAGACCGGGGAGTTTATGAAAACTATCTGAAGTTGCGTAAAGAGGCTTGGCATTATAATGCTTCTGTACATGAAAAAAGAAAATCTGAAAAATCGTTTTCAAAGAAGTTAAAGAAGGATATGAAACTTCTGAAGTCAAAGAACGATTAATCGTTGTTATATTATAAAGAAATGCCCTTCGGAAATACGTGTTTTGTATTTTCTCGAAGGGCATTTTTTTAATGGAAGTCAGTTAACTTTACCGGATAGCGTCAGTTTGAGGAATCCAGCTGTTTATGAGTTGCCTATTTTCATTCATCCATTTGAGAGCGGCATCATCTTCATTGGTTTCAGTTTCATTCATTGCCGTCATTAGTGAACTGATTTGTTCATCAGTAAATTTCATGTTACTTAGTAATTCACTGGCAAACGGATCTTTTTTGCTGAATCCTTTCCAGGCAATAACTTGTAGGGTTTCAGTTTCTCCATAGTTTTTTTTAGTATCTTCGAGAAACTTGAGTTTGAAACGATTGAACATCCAATGAGGCGTCCATCCCGTAACAACAATCCATTCCTTTTTCTGTATAGCTTTGTTTAGTGAGGCAGTCATAGCCGGACCGCTTGAGGTCATCAATTCAAAATCTAAATTATAGTTTTGAATAGCCTCTTCGGTGGCTTTCATGATTCCCGCTCCAGCGTCAATTCCTACAATCTTTCCTGAAAATTTATTTTTGTATTTATTCAGTTCTTCTATAGAACTTATTGATACATAATCGGGCACAACTAGTCCAATGCGTGCATTCTCATAGGTGGAACCAATTACTTCTAACTTATCTTGGTATTGATTCATGTAATCTTTGTGCGTAACTGGTAGCCATGTGTCTAGGAAAACATCCGCTTTCTTGCGTGAAAGTGATGCAAAAATAGGCGCAACATCTGCATTAAGCATTTCTACCTTATAACCTTGTTCTTCAAAAATGGCTTTTGCAAGATGAGTCATGGCAATGCCTTCGGCCCAATTAACATAGGTAAGACTAATTTTTTTTTCATTGTTGGAACTGCTACACGATGCCAAGCTTATAAGGCTGACTAGTACTAATGCTAAACTTTTAAATTTCTTCATAATTATTATTTTTATGTGGTTCTTATTTCTTTTTTTGTGCAATCCCTTGTGTTATTCGGTCGAGTATGATGGCTAATATAACAACCCCGATTCCACCTTCAAATCCCAATCCTATTTTCATTTGGGTAATTCCCTTTAATACAACTTCACCCAAACCACCGGCCGAAATCATAGCTGCAATAACGACCATTGATAAAGACATCATGATGGTTTGATTTATTCCCGTAAGGATGGTAGGCAAAGCTAGTGGAAGCTGAACTTTAAATAGTTGTTGCCTTCGTGTGGCTCCAAATGAACGGGCGGCTTCTGTTACGCTTTTGGGAACTTGAAGAATTCCGAGCCCGGTAAGTCGTACCACTGGCGGCATAGCGAATATTATTGTTGCAAATGCTCCCGGTACTGTACCTAATCCAAAGAAGAGTACGGCTGGAATAAGATATACGAAAGCTGGCATTGTTTGCATGAAGTCGAGTATGGGACGCATTATTTTGTGGCAGCGGTTATTGTTAGCTGTCCATATTCCCAAAGGTATTCCCAATAATAAGGCTATGAACGAAGAGGAGAGAACTAAGGCTAATGTTTCCATTGTTTCCTTCCAGAAGCCCATTCCATAAATGAGTAGTAGTCCTAATAGGGTAAATATTGAAGTTCCTTTGCCTGACTTGAACCAGGCTAGCAAAACGAATAAAGAGATCGTTATGTAAAAAGGTATGGCAAACAGTATCTCCTGAAAACCGCTAATAAATCCTCCGATGCCAATATTCAGTACATCGAAGAAAGGTGCAAAATGATCTGTGAGCCATTCAATGGCTGCTTCTATGTATTGTCCTATATGTATCATAATTCTATTGCATTTTGAATGATTTCGTTTATTTCTTTTTTATCTTTACCCGTTACTTCAATGATGAGCGATGACAAGGGAATGACACCTTGAAACTCTCGTTGTTCATTGACTACCCAGATGGGAGAATTGGTTTTTGTCATTAACGGCAAGATGTCTTCAACTACAGTGTCACTTAATACGGAATGAACTTCAGTTTGTATAACGGTATCAATAGAACGGACTCCTTCTTTTCTTAATTCAAGCAGATCATTCAGCAGAACTTCGCCTATCAATACTTCTTTGTCATCTACCACTGGCAAAGAAATGAGGTTTCTTTGGCGCATTTTACGAATTAAGACTTCTGGACCTTCTTTCTTAAAACGTGCTACCACGGGTTTGTCGATCATAATAGATGAAGCTGTGATGATTTTGGAACGATCTACATTCTCTACGAATCGTTCTACGTACTCATTGGCAGGTTCGGTTAATATTTCTTCTGAAGTTCCTACTTGAACTATTTCTCCGTCTTTCATGATAGCAATTCTATCACCTAATTTGATCGCTTCACTCAAGTCGTGAGTGATGAATATAATGGTTTTCTTCATTTTGGTTTGCAACTGAAGCAGTTCATCTTGCATCTGTACTCGTATCAATGGATCGAGAGCAGAGAAGGCTTCGTCCATCAGCAATACTTCCGGATTATTGGCTAAGGCACGGGCTAGTCCCACACGTTGCTGCATACCTCCTGAAAGTTGACTTACTAGTTGATTTTCATATCCTATTAGTCCCACTTGTTGCATACAGTCCATTGCAGTTTTCTCACGCTCGTTTTTCTGAATACCCTGCAATTCGAGTCCAAATGCAATATTCTGTAATACTGTACGGTGTGGGAGCAATCCAAAATGCTGGAACACCATGGAGAGTTCTTTACGTCTGATTTCCAATAGCTCTTTGGAACTAACTTTCGATATGTCCGTACCATTGATGATAATTTCTCCTGAAGTAGGCCGTATTAAACGATTTAGGCATCGAAGTAAGGTGGATTTGCCGCTGCCCGATAAACCCATGATGACAAATATTTCACCTTCATGTATGGAGAGGTTCGCATTGTTGACGGCAACAGTACAACCCGTTACTTTTAAAATCTCAGCTTTATTCTTGCCCTCTTGTAGCTTTTTTAGCGCTTTATTTTTATCTTTTCCGAAGATGAGATGAAGGCTTTTAATTTCTATTTTACTCATATTTTTTTCTTTTATAATTGGTTTCATTAAAAATAATAGCCGATGTTGACATTAAATCTAGTGTGCCATTTCTTTGAAGTTACTCCTTGGGCAAAAGCATCACTCCATTCATTGCCCAGCCAAGCATGGTTGCGGCCAAGTGCGTAGTCAATATAGGTGTAAATAGGCCCCATAGACAACATACAACCAGTTATATTTTGAAAACTGTCATTAAAATCGGCTTCTCGTTTATCTATCATACTAAAGTCATTATAAAACTGTATCTCATCTAGTATACCTTTATGTATGGGTAGAGTGTATGATATTGAAGCTGAATATGTGTCAGCTTCAGATGCTATATTATAAGGTGCACCATACGCTGTTACACTTACTATTGTATTATTATCGCCATCTTTGTTCTGGGGACTTATTTTATAGTATGTGTATTGTGCCTTGAAATTCCAGTGCTTGTAGTCAATGGTGTAATGAGAGGCGAAAGCCTTATGTTCTCCCATTCTCTTGGTGTCGAGGTTGTAAAGCCCGCCCGTCATACCAGAAACTCCCAACTGTTGTTTCCAGATTGTCCCCCAATTGTATGTTATTCTTGCATTGAACTGATTTGCTTCTTTATTTCTTCCGGCAATATCATAAGCGTATCTGCTATCCGATATTTCTTTGTTTTCGCTATAATCAAGTAGGTCTGAGTTCTTAAAAAAGGCCAAGCTGATGTTCCATTTCCCTTTTTGGTAAACATATTTGAGTCCCATATCGGAATCATCTTCTAATCCTAAATAATAGTTAATATTAAAGAAGAAGTTGTTTGAAGTGTAAGGTAATATGCCGAACGGTACTTCCGTTAGTCCTACCTGAAATTGATGGCTTTCGTTAAAGTGATAGCCGACCCATCCGCTTTTAAGCATTCCGCCACCAGACGAAGTCGGGTAAAAACGATACTCTGCATTTAACTGTAGTTTTTTGTACACCACATTAGCGTTGAGGCGAAATACGTCGTAAGCGAAATCGCCCCCTTTATTTTTATTGTCTTCTTTCCAATTGGAATAATTATATTGAAAGCGTAGCGCACCACCTAATTTTACAGTAGGCTTTTCTTGTGCAAATACTTGTAGACTGATGTTTGTAATTGAAATGTGAATAAATAATAACCATACCAATTTTCCTTTTTGTTTCATGAGGTTTTTTTTACGGAGATGCTGTGGCAACTCGTTTATTAATAAAATAGATTGATTGTTTCTTTTAAGTAGAAACTTGCGATGAAAGAACGACAGGTATCTTTAACCTGAAAGTATATTCTTTCGGTCCGAGATGTTTCGGTACATGTGCTACAAGTGCCGATAACATTCTTTGGCTAATATAAATTAACCGATTGCTTTATTGTTGGAAAGATCCTTTCATGAAGGAATTATATGCATTAAGCAAACAACAATATAAGATTACTTCTTAAAAATAATAAACTAAGAAGAAGTAGTGTGCAGTAAAAGAAATCCAAGCTTAAGCAGCTTGCATACTGATTTTTATAGAATGAAGAATCTGTTTTAAATACATTGTAATTATGATAACCATGACTCTTTACAAATGCAAGTTTACGAAAATTATAAACGATACGCAAGTCTGTTAACGTTTATTTTGTATTTTTTGGAGCCTAAGGGTGAGTTGAACCTCGTTGCAATTAGTAGTTTGTAACTCTGCATTTAGGGCATAAATGTTAACTTTTGAGGTTTTTCATCTATGCCCTGTAGAATGTTGATTGTTCCCAAGGGGCCTTCTTTAGAGGAGTTTTACTGGAATGCAGATATCTACAATAAACTTGTGTTCGGGGTGCTTGTTGTAATCGTTGTGATACAACTCGTACGTGCAAGCATCATCAGGTTCATAACCGCTTTCTGTGAGCCATAAGCACATGGTATTCCATGCTTGTTCGAATTCAGTTTCTTTGATTTCGAAATGTCCAACTGCATACTTTCCTGCCTTAACAGTTGCTTTCCCGATTTCTCCTTCTACTTTTACATCTGTTGTAACAATAAGACTAGCATCTTGACGCACCTTTTCAATACTGGTTATTGCCGGATCATCGCGATAAACGGTAACTGTTTTCGTTTCAGGCGTAACAAGCCCCCGTGGAATGGCCCATTTAAATAATTTCTCATAGGCACGCCCAATTTGATTGAATGCTCCCTTGTGGCGGCAATAGATCAATTGAAGTTCGGGCATTTGTTTAATCTCAATTTTCTTGTCCATCATAATTAATTCATTTAGTTCGACGTTGCAAAATTGCTCATTTACTTGCTGATTGTTTTTGCCTATCTTGCTAAGCGCTTTGCAATTCTTGCTATATCTAATGCCGTTCTTAATGAATATTGCTTTTCCTTGCTGACGAAATTCTTTGGCGTTTACACCAAAATATGCTTTAAATGATCTGCTGAAAGAAGATACATTATTGAATCCACATTGAAATGCGATATCTGTGATAACCATCTTTTCATTGTCTTGTAATAGCTGAGCGGCTTTTTCGAGTTTGATTCGTGATAAAAAGTTGTTAGGTGTTTCACCCACAATACATGCAAAGATGCGATGAAAATGGTAAGGGGAAAAAGATGCGATATCGGCCATTACCGATAAATCGATTGATTTGTCGATGTTTTGCCCAATATAGTCCATAACACGGTTGATTCGGGCTGTGTATTCTTGCTTGCTAAGTTCTTTATAATCCATTGCGTAGTGATTGATTGCAAAACTATAAAATATTTTTAGATGTTTTTTTGCATATCTTGCCATCTTTGTAATTTTCGTCATCTTTTTGTAGTATTACCTTTCTTTTCTTTTTGCCTTTATTTCCTCTCATATAATATAAGGTATGCCATTTCTTCGTATTTCCCTCATTCCTTCTTTCTTTGCATTTATTTTCCTGCTGTTACCCCTTGATGTCTAGCGCTTTAAGCCTTTTCGCTCCTTTCTTCTTAAAA